>OKAT01000011.1_pt1 | contig 203194 bp, 184 predicted proteins | sample 1612421 | NCBI WGS metagenome assembly OKAT01 (sample SAMN04436795, study PRJEB24849) | human gut metagenome | biome: human gut; feature: NICU; material: stool | host: Homo sapiens | place: USA: Saint Louis, MO | collected 2011-05-09
CTCGAGGTGGATCGCCAGCGGGATTTTAAAGCTGCGGGAGTAGGCGCTGCACAGGGCGTAGATCTCTTCAAACGCGATGTGCTTAAAGGTGCCCGGCGTGCCGGCGAGGATCACCGGCGATTGCATTTCGCTGCACACCTCAACGATTGCCTGAATCGTCTCGGCGTTGTGGATATTGAACGCCGGCACGGCGTAGCCCTTAGCCTGAGCGTCCTGCAGCAGATATTTGGTTGAAATAATGCTCATCGTTGACTCCTTTAGCCTACCCAGGGATGGATGGCTACGCCTTTCACCACCCGGTTGACCGTCCCGTTCGCGGAGGGCGTATCCGGCGTATTGCCGACGTGCAGGGATTCGCTGAGGGCGAAAGCCTGGGCGTACATCAGAAAGCAGAACGCCAGCTCGACGTCGGTAAACTCGCGCGCGGCGGGCAGCAGAATATGCGGCCCGGCGGTAACGGCGGCGTCCTGGCCGGCGGCGATGGCGACAACCCGCAGCGCTTCACCGTCGCGGCGCAGCTCGCTGAGCAGATCGAGATCGTACTGGCGGGTGTAGGGATGGCTGGAGACAAAGACCACCACCAGCGTCTCGCCGTTCACCAGCGACTTCGGCCCGTGGCGAAATCCCGTCGGCGAGTCGTAAAAGGCGGCGACTTTGCCGGCGGTCAGCTCCAGCACCTTGAGGGCGGATTCGCGCGCGGCGCCCTGCAGGCCGCCGCTGCCGAGGTAGACCACCCGCGTCCACGGCTCGTGGCCGAAGACGTTGCCGCTGAAGTCGTCGAGACCGTTGAGAATGGTCTGGCAGCGCCCGGCGACGTCGCGAAAGCGGCGGCTGTTGACCGCATCCGGGGCGAAGACGGCGAGACAGCTTGCCATCATGGTGGTGATGCTGCTGGTCATCGCAAAGCCCCGGTCGTGAGTTTCCGCAGGCATCAGCAGCGCGAAGGCGTTATCCGCGTCCCGCGCGTTCTGGTACAGCGAGCCCGCCTCGTTACAGGTGATGGCCAGGTGGTAGCACTCGCTGATGAACTGGTTAGCCAGGTTGACGGCGGCGACGCTCTCCGGGCTATTGCCGGAACGGGCGAATGAGACCAGCAGCAGCGGGCTGTCGGTTTTCAGATAATCCATCGGGTTACTCACCAGATCGGTGGTGGCGATGGCGTTAAAGGTTTTCCCGGTGTGGCGCGAAAGCCAGGGGGCGATAATATCGCCAATAAAAGCGGAAGTGCCCGCGCCCGTCAGGACGATGCGCAGATCTTTTTTAGTGAGCAGCGGAGCCAGAAAAGCGTCGATCTGCTGGCGAATGCTGTCGATATGAGTCAGGGAGCGGATCCAGCTGGCGGGCTGCTGACGGATCTCTTCTTCCGTCCAGGTCCCGGTGCCGGAGAGCGTTTGCGTTTGCGGCATTACATCGTCCTTCTGTTACGTGAAATCAACGGCAGGCATCATTGGTAAAAGATAAATGCTGTCTTTCGTTTTATTTCTCACGGTCAATTTTTGCGTTAAATAAAAATAAAATGAAGATTGAAATGATCTATTGTTAGTGAAACGAAAATATTGTCCGTAGCGAAGTTACGAATCCTTTCTATGGAAAGGAAAAGAAAGTAAAGCTACAGGGTTTGTGCCAGGCCCTGGGCCCGGAGCTTCTCCGGGCCCAGGCTATCGCTAAGGGCGCTGCTCATATGCCTTCCTCTGCCGTTTGCGCTTCCCGGCGGCGGTCCAGTTCGTCCACCAGGCTGGTCAGGCCGCGGTGGCCGCACTCCAGGGCCATCCTGCGAAACGCCTCGCTGCTGAGATCGTCCCGCTCCAGCACCATTTCCAGCATCAGCTGCAGATTGGTTCCGGCGATCACCTCCCGGCCCGGCTTCTGCATCGCCAGGGTGGAGGCCACGCGGAACGGCGTTCCGCCAAGCAGATCCGTCAGAAACACCACGTCCTCCAGCGGATCGAGGCGGGACAGCGCCTCCTCCATCTGTTGGGTGAGCAGGGCCGTCGTCGAGGCCTCCGGAAAATCGATCGCCACGAACTGCGGCTGCTCACCGAGGATCTGTTTCATGGCGGTTTCCATTCCGCTGGCGAAAGCGCCGTGACCCGTCAAAATAATACCCAGCATCTGAGACCTCTTTTCGCTTACAGGAAATGGCAGAATTTGCCGACGACGCCCAGCACCACGGTGATGCCGATCAGGCGCAAAGGGCTCCAGCCGCGGCGCACCAGCCAGAACATGGCCAGGGTATAGACCAGCGGCAGGAAGGCGGGCATCAGCTTATCGATGACGTCGCTCTGCAGCTTGACCACCGCATCGCCGGCGTTAATTTCAAGCGTGGTGCTGAGCCGCACGTAGGTTGCCACCAGGGCGCCAATCACCGTCATGCCGACAATAGAGGCCGCGTGGCCGACCTTCTTGGTGTTAGCCTTAATCAGCGGAATGGCCGCCACGCCCATCCGGTACGCGTAGTGGGCAAGGCCGAAGCGCAGGCCGAGGTGCACGACGTTAAACATCAGCAGGAACACCACCGCGCCGAGGATCGATCCCTGCAGCGCCAGGCTGGCGCCGATGCCGCCGCAAATCGGCAGCAGGGTCAGCCAGAACATGGCATCGCCGATGCCGCCCAGCGGCGCGCCTACGGCGATTTTGGTGCTCTGAATGCTGTTCACATCCTGTTTGGAGCGCTCCATCGCCAGGATGATGCCGATAACAAACGTCACCAGGAACGGGTGGGTGTTGAAGAAGCCCATGTGCCCCTTCATGGCGCGGGCGAGGTCGCGCTTGTTGGTGTGGATCTTCTTCAGGGCCGGCAGCAGGCCGTAGAGCCAGCCGGAAGCCTGCATACGTTCATAGTTAAAGGACGCCTGCAGCAGCATTGAGCGCCACGCCACGCGGTTGATATCGCTGCGGGTCAGTCCGGCGCCGATTGTCTGGTCTTCATAGACGTTGTCATTGTGGCCGCTGAGCAGCGTTTCTTCGCCATTATCAACGGCAGGCAGCGCGCTGTGATTAGATTCCATCTTCGAACTCCTCTTTCGGGGCTGCTGGGGTTTCCGCAGGCTTGCGCATCAGGTCAATCATCGCCATCGCCAGCGCGGCGGCGGCGATAGCCAGTACCGGCAGCTTCAGCCAGGCCGCCGCGACGAAGCCGAGAATGAAGTAGGGGATGTAGACATTCTTCATCATGATTTTCAGCAGCACCGCGAAGCCGATGGCCGGCATGATGCCGCCCGCCACGCCGAGGCCGTCAATCAGCCGCGCGGGCAGGACGTCAATCACCGTTTTGGCGTGATCGGCGCCGAAGTAAATCGGCAGAAAGGCGCAGAGAAAATAGAATATTCCGAGCGCGAGCATGGCCAGGTAGTTCACCCGCTCAATGCCCGCGGTATCGGCGTTGGCCGCCATCCGGTCGCAGCGCGACATCACTCCCGACATCACCGAGAACAGGAAGGTGATCCCCATCTGCACGGCAACGGCGAAGGGGACGGCCACGCCGACCGCCACCTCCGGCTTGACGCCGGTGTTGATGGCGAAGGCGGTGCCGACGATGGTGCCGATAATCACGTTCGGCGGCTGGGCGCCCGCCAGCGGCGCCAGGCCCATCCACACCAGCTCCAGGGTGCCGCCGGTAAGAATGCCGGTATTCAGGTCGCCCAGGATCAGGCCCACCAGCGGGCCGAGCACCACCGGGCGGTGCATGTGCGTCAGGCCGTCGAACATATCCAGCCCGGCGATAAAGGCGAGCAGCCCCAGGGCCGCGGCCTGCAGTAAGCTGATTTCCATTACTGACTCCTCAGAGAAGTGTAAACAGGTCCTGGGCAGGCTCGGTCGGCACGCCCTGCACGAAGCACGCCACGCCCGCCGCCTTCAGGCCGTTAAAGGCGCTGATATCGTCCCGATCCACCGATACCGTTTTGGCAATCTGCCGCTTGCCGCTGGCGAAGTGCATATTGCCAACGTTAAGGCGGGTAATCGGCACGCCGCCCTCCACCAGGCGCAGGAAGTCCGCCGGAGTTCTGCACACCAGCAGGATCTTCTGCCGGTCGGCGGCGCGGTGAATGTTGTCGATGGTTTTCTGCAGCGACCAGAAGCGCGCGGCGATCCCTTCCGCCAGCACCATCTCCATCAGATTCTGCTGCACCGGATCTTCGGCAACCTCATCATTGGCGACCAGCACCAGGTTGGCGCCGGCGAAGCCGACCCACTGCACGCCAACCTGGCCGTGGACCAGGCGTTCATCAATGCGGCTCAGTACGATATTTGGCATTATTATTTTCCTCGCGTTTATTCGCCGGCACAGGCGGCGTGGTACTGGCGGATAACATCCTGAATATGGTCAATAATCAGCGCCTGCGGCGCGGCGGCGAGCCTGCCTTCGCGCACGGCGGTGTACTGCAGGGGCAGATACTGGCTGATAAGCGGCAGCGGTACCGGGGTATCGCCGAGATTGCGCACCAGATGGGCGAAGGCTTCATCAATGTGTGCATCCGGCCAGTAGTAGCGTATGCGGTCCGAATAGCTGTAACTGCGGGCCAGGCGGCGGGTATTGCTGTCGCCGTGATAGTGGCTCTGCCAGTACTCGGGTCTGTCCAGCATCACGTCCTCCAGCACCTGGCGCAGGCTGGAGCAGGACTTCGCCGGGATCAGCTCCTCTTCGATGCCCGCCAGCGAGAACAGCGCCTCGCGCAGGGCGAAAGTCAGCGCCGGGCCCACTTTGAGGATCGCGAAGTGATCGACTACCAGCTGGCGCAGCGACTGCGGCGTCTGATAGTCGGTAGAGTGGGCCTCAAACACCAGCGTTCCATAACTTTCAACCATCTTGCTGAGGGCTGCCGCTTTCTCCGGGCGGTAGTCGATCACGCTGTTGTGGTCGAACTCGACGCCGGGCTGTACCACCAGGCCGATAATGCGCGGCCACAGCGCCGACAGGCCCTCGGCCTCGAAGGCGTGCTGATGGGCCTTGAGCGTGGCCGTGGCGGCCTCCGGCGTGGTGACCGCCAGCTCGCTGAGGGATTCGTGGGCGCCGCCGGGCACCGGCACCTCGGTCCCAATGATGTAGACCAGATCGGCTTCACCGAACTGTTCAACGCAGGTCTCTTCGGCGATCTTCGCCAGCCGCGCGGCGCGGGCGGCGACGATCTCATCGGTGAGCGGCAGCGGATCGTCGGCGCAGGACATGCTGCAGTCGAGATGGATCTTTTTGAAGCCGGTGGCCACGTAGCTGCGGATAAGCTCTTCCGCTTTCTCCATTGCCGCCGCCGACGGTTCACCCTGCCAGCGGTTCGGCCCGAGATGATCGCCGCCGAGGATCAGCTGTTCGCGCGGAAATCTGAGCCGGTCCGCCATCTGGCTGACGAAGCCAAAGAAGTCGGCGGGCGTCATGCCGGTGTAGCCGCCGAACTGATCGACCTGGTTGGACGTGGCCTCAATCAGCAGCGGGGCCTGCTGCTCTCTGGCGAACAGCATGGCGGCCTCCAGCACCAGCGGATGGGCGGAGCAGATGGCATAGATGCCGCCCGGCTTTCCCTGCTCGTGCTGAGCAACGATATCAATAAGATGTTTCACTTTCCTCTCCACAGTGGATTGTCTGGTAAATATCTTTCGTTTTATTTCATTTAATATCGCACCAGCCTGCGTCAAAAATAAAACGAAAGATAATGGTTTTCCGATCTGATTCACAAAAGAAACATAATGAAAGTCTATGACCCGCGGAAAAGGGCCCTTTTTGCCACCGGAGGGGTCTTGCATTTCGCGATAAGAAAGGGGTTAATAGATAAATCGAAATGAAACGAAAGAAGCGGATAAAGGATCTTTTATGAGTAGTAGCGATACTGCTGCAGGTAAGCGCGTCTCCGGCACCAGCGAGAGGCGGGAGCTGATTATCCAGCGGCTGCGGCAGCACGGAAGCGTGCAGGTTAACGATCTCTCTGCGCAGTTTGGCGTCTCAACGGTCACCATCCGCAACGACCTGGCCTTTCTGGAGAAGCAGGGAATTGCGGTTCGCGCCTACGGCGGGGCGCTTATCTGCAGCGGCCCCACGCCGGGCGCAGAACCGTCGGTTGAGGACAAAAGCGCCCTCAATACTGCCCTCAAGCGCAAGATTGCGGCGGCGGCGGTGGCGATGATTAGCCCCGGCCAGCGCATTATCCTCGACTCCGGCACCACCACGTATGAAATCGCGCTGCTGCTGCGCGACCATCAGGATCTTATCGCCATGACCAACGGCATGAACGTCGGCAGCGCGCTGGTGGACGCCGAAGGCGTGGAGCTGCTGATGACCGGCGGCCACCTGCGCCGCCAGTCGCTGTCGTTCTACGGCGATCAGGCCGAGCAGTCGCTGCTCAACTACCACTTTGACACCCTGTTTCTCGGCGTCGACGCCATCGACACCGAGCGCGGGGTCAGCACCCACAACGAAGACGAAGCGCGGCTCAACCGCCGCATGTGCGAAGTGGCCGATCGCATCATCGTGGTGACCGATTCCAGCAAGTTCAACCACTCCAGCCTGCACAAAATTATTGATACCCAGCGTATCGACACCATTATTACCGATGAGGGGATCCCGGCGGAGAGCCTGCGGGAGCTGCAGCGCGCCGGCACAGAGGTGGTGCTGGTGAAGGCGTGATGCCGCCGCCCGGATAACGAAGGGTGACATCGCGCGTCAAACCCTCTATACTTCGCGCCGAAGCTGACCAGACAGTCGCCGCTGCGTCGTCGTCCTTTCGGGGAGACGGGCGCGGGGGAGGAAAGTCCGGGCTCCATAGGGCAGGGTGCCAGGTAACGCCTGGGGGGCGCAAGCCCACGACCAGTGCAACAGAGAGCAAACCGCCGATGGCCCGCGCAAGCGGGATCAGGTAAGGGTGAAAGGGTGCGGTAAGAGCGCACCGCGCGGCTGGCAACAGTTCGCGGCACGGTAAACTCCACCCGGAGCAAGGCCAAATAGGGGTTCATAAGGTACGGCCCGTACTGAACCCGGGTAGGCTGCTTGAGCCAGTGAGCGATTGCTGGCCTAGATGAATGACTGTCCACGACAGAACCCGGCTTACCGGTCAGCTTCACACTCTTCTGACATCCGCTGAAGTGCTTTTCGGGTGACGAATGCACCTCAGCGGATGATCGCTTCTGGTCTTCTGTTTATTCCTGTTCTCAGAGTTAACTGTAAGTGTTTGCGGAATATCTCTAAAAAATAAGAGAGTTATTTATTTTTACGTCATTCTCTTCAGCCGCCGGAATTATCCTTGGCGGCGATGGTTATTGTGCTGAATAAGTATGAAAACAGGCAGATCCGCTGATTGCTATCACCGTCCCGTGGAGTATATGCTCAAAATAATCACCTGCTTTGCAAGTCAAACAGGCGCAAGGAGTTATATCGTTTACAGGGAGAATCATGCATGGACTGCCCATATAAAACCGGCGCGGCAGATGCCGACGATCACCGTCAGCCTCTACCTGAACATTTGCCGCGGATAACCCAAAGCCGCGACCCGGTCAGCGTCGACTGCTGTCCGTACTGCCGGGGCGAGCTGATGTTTATTCGTAATGAGATAAGAGAGCGGCTGGTGTTTACGGCAGGCCGCTTTGCCGTTGAACAGTATGTTCAGCCGCTCTACCGCTGTCAGAAGTGTCTGCGGCTGGTGGAGGGGAAAATCTCTGCCAATACGGACCATTAGCGATGAGATGCGCCTGCCGCCTCCGGGCAGGCGCCGTTGGTTAGCTGCTGTGCTGGCTCTCCTGCTGAAGAATTTTATACAGCTCATCTTTGATCTGCAGTTTCTCTTTCTTCAGGGTAACCAGCTGCTGACCATACCCCTGCCCTTCGCCATTTTCGATTCGGGAAATTTGATGGTCAAGATCGTTATGTTTCTCAAACAGCGCCTGGAAACGCGGGTGGGTTGTTTTTAATTGCGAAATTAACGCTCGATATTCCGGAAACATATCTCTTCCTTGTTAATTGTGGTGAGGGTAATCCATATCCTGATAATAATTCCACGCGGTGCAACAATAATGAGAACGGTGTCGCATTTAGCACCTATTTGAAATTAACGCGCGGTTGTGCAAAGAAAGACGATTTAAATGCTGGGAGCAATAGCGTGAGCAAAAGAAGCGTTTAATTAAACGCCCTTTTACCCGATTTTATCTTCGCGGATAGCCTGGGCTACTGCTTCAGCGCATCCTCGGCGTTGCGCACTTCCGCATCGCTGACGATGGCCTCCAGTTCAGTAAGCATCTCTTCATAGCCAAACGCCAGCGGCGCCGGGGCGGGGGTTGCTTCCGGGATCGCTGGCTCTGGGACGTTTTTCGGCAGGCGTCGGCTCTTTTTACTCATCGTGACCTTCTGATGTTCATCCTTTTACACCGGTAAATCTATCAGCAAAGCGCGCAGCGGCGTATCGGCAACTAACGTAATGTTAGGCTCGTCACGAATAAATGCGCCGTCGCCGCAGGTGAGCGCCTTTTTCTCTTCCTGCGGCGTCAGCGCGTGGAAGGTGCCGTGTATTGACTGCAGATAGGCGCGGGCGCCGTGGATCTCAAAGCTAACCTGTTCGCCTTTTGCCAGCTCAATCTGATGAACCCAGGCCTGCTGGCGCAGCTGCAGGCTATGCTCGCTGCCGTCCGGAGAGGCCAGCAGCTGATGTACGCTGCTCTCCAGGGTCAGCTTCTGCACCGACGCATTCTCGCGCTCCGGGCAGGCATCAAGCCACAGCTGCATGCGGGTCAGGGGCTTATCTTTGCTGAGGTTGTGCTCGCTGTAGCTGACGCCGGGCTGGGTGGCCAGCAGCAGCGCTTCTCCGGCTTTCGCCTGCACGTGGTTGCCTTCGCTGTCGCGATACTCGGCTTCACCTTCCAGGATCAGATTAAGGATGTCCACCTTCGGATAAGTTCGGGGCTGGAACGAAGCGCCCGGCGCCAGCACTTCCTGATTGAGCACCCGCAGGGAGGAATAGCCCAGCAGTTTTGGGTCGAAGTAATGTCCAAATGAGAAGGTGTATCGAGCCTGCAGCCAGCCGAAGTCTGCTTGTCCACACTGTTTGGCCGTTCGGGTAGTAATCATATTTTGACCTCTCTTTACACTAAAACAATGGTAAAGGTATGGACGGTGCATTGTTAGCCAGATATTCTGCCCGGTATATTCAAATTTCCTGAATGAGAACAGCATGGCAAAAGAGAGAGCATTGACGCTGGAAGCGCTGCGGGTGATGGACGCTATCGATCGCCGGGGGAGCTTTGCCGCCGCCGCAGATGAGCTGGGACGCGTGCCTTCGGCACTGAGCTATACCATGCAGAAGCTGGAAGAGGAGCTGGACGTGGTGCTGTTCGATCGCTCAGGCCATCGGACCAAGTTCACCAACGTGGGCCGTATGCTGCTCGAACGCGGGCGCGTGCTGCTGGAGGCGGCGGATAAGCTGACCACCGACGCCGAGGCCCTGGCCCGCGGCTGGGAGACGCACCTGACGCTGGTGACCGAAGCGCTGGTGCCGACGGCGGCCTTTTTTCCGCTAATTGAGAAGCTGGCCCTGAAGGCGAACACCCAGCTGTCGCTGATAACCGAGGTGCTGGCCGGCGCCTGGGAGCGCCTGGAGCAGGGGAGGGCGGATATCGTTATCGGCCCGGACATGCACTTTCGATCCTCGTCGGAAATCAACTCCCGCAAGCTTTATTCGGTGATGAACGTCTACGTTGCCGCCCCGGATCATCCTATTCACCAGGAGCCGGAGCCGCTCGCCGAAGTGACCCGGGTGAAGTATCGCGGCATCGCCGTGGCGGATACCGCCCGCGAGCGCCCGGTGCTGACCGTGCAGCTGCTCGATAAGCAGCCGCGCCTGACGGTCAGTACGATCGAGGATAAGCGTGCGGCGCTGCTGGCGGGGCTTGGCGTGGCGACGATGCCCTACGACCTGGTCGAGCAGGATATTGCCGAAGGCAGACTGCGGGTGATAAGCCCGGAGTCCACAAGCCAGGTGGACATCATCATGGCCTGGCGGCGCGACAGCATGGGCGAGGCAAAGTCCTGGTGCCTGCGCGAAATTCCTAAGCTGTTTGCCGGACGATAGGGCCGACAGCAAATGAAAAAGGCGATCCGCGGATCGCCTTTTTTATGCTGCCAGCGCTTAGCCGAAGCGCAGATCGCGCCCGTGCGGTTCGTCCAGATCCTGCCACGGACCGATGGAGATAACCCCGGTCGGGTTGATGTTCCTGTGGCTGCGGAAGTAGTGGTTGCGGATATGCGCAAAATCGACCGTCTCTGCAATGCCCGGCGTTTGATAGAGGTCGCGCAGGAAGCCGTGCAGGTTCAGATAGTCGCTGATGCGGTGTCTGTCGCACTTAAAGTGGGTGACGTACACCGGATCGAAGCGGATAAGCGTCGTCCACAGGCGGATATCGGCTTCGGTAAGCTGGTTGCCCGTCAGGTAGCGGTGCTGGCCGAGGATCTGCTCAACGCGCTCAAGGGCGTCGAACACGCCCGCGACGGCTTCATCGTAGGCCTCCTGCGAAGTCGCGAAACCGGCTTTATAGACGCCGTTGTTGATACTGTCGTAGATCCAGCCGTTAAGCTCGTCTATCTGCTCGCGCAGCGCGGGCGGATAGTAGTCTCCCGCCCTGGCGCCGAGGGCGTCAAAGGCCGTATTGAACATGCGGATGATTTCTGAGGACTCGTTGCTGACGATCGTCTGCTGCTTTTTATCCCACAGAACGGGCACCGTCACGCGGCCGCTGTAGTGCGGATCGGCGTGCAGATAGAGCTGATAGAGAAATTCGTGCTGGTAGAGGCTGTCGCCGGTGGCGGCCGGAAAGGTATCTTCAAACGTCCAGCCGTTCTCCAGCATCAGCGGGCTGACCACGGAAACGCCGATAAACGGCTCAAGCCCTTTCAGGCTGCGGACAATCAGCGTGCGGTGGGCCCAGGGACAGGCGAGAGAAACATAAAGGTGGTAGCGGTCCTTCTCCGCGGCGAAACCGCCTTCGCCGGACGGACCCGCCGCGCCGTCAGCGGTCAGCCAGTTGCGAAAGGCCGAGGTGGAGCGCTTAAAGCGGCCCCCGGTTGATTTGGTGTCATACCAGACATCGTGCCAGACGCCGTCGATCAGTTGTCCCATACTTCTCTTCCTCTCTGGATGGCAAAAACGAGGACCTGACCTCGCTTTCTGGATTTCACTCAGTATATACCCTTCCTGCTTCGGGCAGCGGACGCGATAGCGTTCTGCTGCCCGAATTATTGAGGTATAGCTAACTTACCATTTTTTATTCAATACGCGGTCGATGCTGAACGCGCCGGGGCCGGTGATGGCCAGCAGCAGGTAGCCCCCCACGATGGTCAGGTTTTTCATGAACATCAGCGAGTTGACGCCATCCGCAAAATTGCTGTGGAACAAGAAGGCGGTCAGCAGCGTAAAGCCGGCGGTAAACAGCGCCGTGGTGCGGGTCAGGAAGCCAAACAGAATGGCCAGGCCGCCGCCGAATTCAAGCAGGATGGTCAGCGGCAGCAGCGCGCCGGGAACGCCCATCGCCTCCATATACTGCTGAGTGCCGGCATAGCCGGTAATTTTGCCCCAGCCGGCGGTAATAAACAGGATTGGCATCAGAATACGCGCAGCCAGAATACCAACATCATCTAATTTTTTCATTTTCTCTCCAGATTGAGACAGTTTACTTCTGTTCGTTAAGTCCGCAATTCTTATGCAGAATTACGTGCTTGCTGTGTATGGCGAGGAGTGTAATGGTATGAGCAGGCAATTGTTATCGAGGAAAACTGTCCGCTTAAGTCAAAAAAATTGATTCTGTCAGAAGGGGGATCGCAGACAATAAAAAAGCGCCCGGAGGCGCTTTATCGCAGTGCGTCTGTTCAGCCGCGCAGCCGCTGCTTTTGCAGCGTCTTCTTGGCCAGTCGCCAGGCGCTCCAGATGCCAAAGCTGCGTTTAGCCCAGCGAACGGCAAAGCGCGGATGGCGCACGGACCAGATGGCCATGATGCTGCTGCCGACCAGCGCCCAGGAGCGCAGGTTCAGCAGCGCGTTCCAGCCGCGGTCGTAGCTGCTGGTGACGCGGTGCCAGTCTTTGCTGCAGCCGGCCAGATCGAGACGCTGCTGCTGGATCTGGCTGAGCAGCGCCGCTTTGCGCTGCTCAAGCTCGTGCCGGCTACTCACGGTCTTTCTCCAGCAGCGCCAGGTCGTTTGCCAGCTCTTTGCGGGTGTGGCGCAGCAGAGAAGCGCGCCGCGCTCTCACCATCGTCCAGACTCCGCCGATCAGCGCCAGCAGGAACAGCACCACAGTAGTGGCAATCATCGCATTCAGCCGGTACTGAGGATCGATAGCCCAGATAAGCAGGACCATCAGGCTCATCAGCCCAAATGCGGCGAACAGCAGCGTCAGGCCCAGCATCAGCAGCATCTGAAAGAGATTGGCTTTCTCCTCTTCCAGTTCGACGACGGCCAGCCGCAGGCGGGTCTCCACCATTTCGACGAGGATGGTCACCATCCGCTGCCCGATACTGAAGACGCCTTTACCCGGGCCCTGGGGTTGATGAGTATTTGCCATAATTAACGACGCGACAGCAGAACGCCGAGCACCAGACCAACGGCGGCGCCGATACCCACGCCCTGCCAAGGATTGTCGCGAACGTATTCGTCGGCGCGGGCCGCAGCTTCGCGGGTTTGCTTAGCAATAGCGTCGCCGGTTTCACCCAGGCGATAGCGGCTCTCTTTCAGCGCGCGTTCAGCTTTGCTGCGCAGCTTGCCGAGCTCTTCTTTTGATTTATCGGTGGAGGTGTTCAGCACCTCTTCCAGCGTATCTGCCAGGGATTTCAGTTCTGCGCGCAGGTGTTCAGAATTATCTTTAGACATGATTTTCTCCAGTGTTAAACAAGTAAACTTCCTTTAACTCAGTAAGTGCGGGATTCGAGCTTTTTCAGCTCATCCCGGGCTTCGCTGAGCTTGTGTTCACGCTTGCTGATTTTATCCGCATCGCCTTTTTCCTTTGCTTCCGCCAGATCCCGGCGGCGCTCGGCAATCTCTTCCTTTTGCTCAGCAATTTTCTGCTGATGTTCAGCGCGCAGCTTGCTGTCGCTGCAGTTCGCTTTCACTTCGCGCAGCGCCTTATTCAGACCATCAATGCGTCTCTGATTCTGATGCTTTTCGGCGTAGCTGATTTCACGCTGAATATCCTGCTGCTTTTGCAGGCAGGGTGCAGAAGCCAGGGCCTGTGCGCTTAATGCTGCGAGACCAAATGCCAGAGCGATGCGGTATTTCATATCAGGAACCTTCCATTGTGTAGCGGTAGCGCGTAGCGCTATCCGATCCAGTCGATACTGTAATGACGGTGACTCCCGCTCATACAAGCATAGTAACTAAACGTGAAATCACCAAAATTAGTGAAAAAATTCAGAATGTTTGAAGTGCTCAGCCGAGACGGTGGGTGGAGTTGCGTAACCGGGAGAGCCACCCCAGCGTCAGCGAATCATCATCCTGCAGCGCAATGATATAGCCCTGCGGTAAGGAGCGGTCAAGCACGGCCTTAGCGGCCGCGCTCTGATCGCTGGATTCAAACTTTATCACCAGCCCATCATTCAGCGGCGTAATGCTTTTAAAATGAATGCCGTTTGCGTCGAGGTGATGCCAGACTGAAAACCCGTCCGGCAGGCTGACGTTGCTGCTGGCCGGGCGAATAGCAAGCGTGGATTCGCTCTGTTTTAAGGCAGTGCCAAACCATAACGCGACGCCCAGCAAGAGTAGCGCGCTAAGGCTGAAGGTAAAACGACGAAACGTGCGGTTGAAAAGGCGCATGGTCAGCCCCGGCTTCCGTGCTTTTTCTTCCACAACACCACCAAAGAGCCAATCAGGCCAAAGACCAGCAGCACGACCGGCAGCAGCATCAGGCAGGACATCAGCGCATCTTCATACTTGAGAAAGACCGGCGTTTTGCCCAGCAGATAGCCCAGCGTGGTTAAAATCAGCACCCACAGCAGGCCGCTCATCCAGTTGAAAAACTGAAAGCGGGTGCTGCTGAGGCCGGAAAGGCCGGCGATAGTCGGCAGCAGGGTGCGGACAAAGGCGATGAAACGGCCCAGCAGCAGCGCCGAGAGGCCGTGCTTGTGAAACAAGTGATGCGCCCGCTGGTGATAGTGGGCGGGCAGATGCGATAGCCAGTTTTGCACGATGCGGGTATTACCCAGCCAGCGTCCCTGAATATAGCTCAGCCAGCAGCCGAGGCTTGCGGCAATGGTCAGCAGCGCGATGGTTTGCGGAAATCCCATCGCGCCTTTGGCAATCAGTACGCCAACCAGCACCAGCAGGCTATCGCCAGGCAGGAAAGCGGCAGGCAAAAGTCCGTTCTCCAGGAACAGAATCATAAATAATACAACGTAAAGCATGCCAATCATTGAGGGATTCGCCAGGGTTTCGAAGTCCTGATTCCATAAGGCATGAAGTAATTGGGTCAACAGTTCCATTTATGATTCCTGGTACATCGATTAACGTCACGGCGGAGCGCGCTAAGAGACCTGACGACGGCGATTTTGTTCATTATGAAGGCCGCAGGGGTTTATTTCTTAACTTTCCATGTTCAGAAAAATCAGCTGACGCTGATTAAGGCACAACAAAATGCATCTAAGTGTAACAAAGGCTCGGCCGTGGGGTTACAAAATTTGCAGGGTGTTGCCGGTTGATTTTGCTGATTGCAGGCAGGTGAGGCGAGGTTTTTTACACAGGCTGACACTATATAGGGTTAACTTACCCTCAGCGGCGCGCCGAGGGTGACAGGAGACTATTTCGCTGCGTTAGCGGCAGTGTCGAGGTGAACAACGGGATTTTCAGCAAACAGATAGCGGTCGGCGTTGAATTCAAAATCGTCGCTGGTTTCGTTAAACAGCATCTGCTTGGTGTTTTCCATATGCTGCCACATCGCAAGCTTGGCGGCATGCGGGTCTTTGCGGATCAGCGCCCGCAGGATCTGGTCGTGATCGTCGCACCAGCTGTCAACGGTGCGCAGGTCAATGTGCTCGTGGAGCTTTTTCCAGTACGGGTTGTGCGCGCGCTGGGTCCACATTTTCTCAACGATGGCGGCCAGAGCCGTATTGTGGGTCGCCAGCGCCACCTGCACGTGAAACTGCAGATCCCACTCAGAGTCGCGAAAGCACTTCTCCTTGCGGGCGTGCTCCTGGATCTCCATCAGCTTCATGATGTCCTGCTTGGTCACCTGAGTTGCGGCGAACTCGGCGATATTGCTCTCGATCAGCTGGCGGGCCTGCAGCAGCTCGAACGGGCCGTAGTTGGCAAATTCCAGGGATTCATTGTGGGTGTGCGAGTGCTTCGCGGTATTTGAAACGACGTGGATCCCGGAACCTTTGCGTACCTCTACGTAGCCCTCAACCTCCAGCATGATGATCGCTTCGCGCACCACCGTGCGGCTGACGTTCTTTTCATCGGCAATAAAGCGCTCGGCGGGCAGTTTGTCCCCCACAAGATAGACGCTGTTCTCGATGCGATCTTTTAGCTCAGCGGCAAGCTGTTGATATAAACGGCGTGATTCCGTGATTTCCATATGCGCTCCAGTCTGTACGGCTGTATTGATTTGTTATACCACTTATCCGCTACCGTCACCAGCAGAGGGCAGCAAAAAGCCGCCCTCGGGCGGCTGTTTTGCGAGATGTATGACAATTTAGTGCTGCGTTGCCGGGCCACCCACCGCGGCGGCGGTTTCGCTGGCCGGCTTGTTCTGCAGTACCGTCCAGATAACCAGCGCCCCGAGCAGGTCGAACACCGCCAGCACGGCGAACAGCGGGCTGAAGCCGAGGGTATCGGCCAGCGCGCCGACCACCAGAGCAAACAGGGTGCTGGCAGTCCAGGCGGCCATCCCGGTCAGACCGTTGGCGGTTGCCACTTCGTTGCGGCCGAAGACGTCGGAAGAGAGCGTGATCAGAGCACCGGACAGCGCCTGGTGAGCAAAGCCGCCGACGCACAGCAGGGCAATGGCCACGTACGGGCTGGTGAACAGGCCGATCATACCGGGGCCAATCATCAGTACGGCGCCCATGGTCACCACCAGCTTACGGGAGACAATCAGGTTAACGCCAAACCAGCGCTGGAACAGCGGCGGCAGGTAGCCACCGATCACGCAGCCGAGGTCGGCAAACAGCATTGGCATCCAGGCAAACATCGCGATGTGCTTCAGGTCAAAGCCGTAAACCTTAAACATGAACAGCGGGATCCAGGCGTTGAAGGTACCCCACGCCGGCTCAGCCAGGAAACGCGGCAGCGCGATGCCCCAGAACTGGCGGTTGCGGATGATTTCCAGTGCCGACATTTTTTTGCCGTTATTGGTCTGGTGCTGCGCTTCCTGACCGCTGATGATGTACTCGCGCTCTTCATCGGTTAAATGCTTCTGGTCGCGCGGATGCTTATAGAAAATCAGCCACGCCATCGCCCAGGCGAAGCTCAGGACGCCGGAGATAATGAACGCCATCTGCCAGCTGTGCGCCATGATAGCCCACACCACCAGCGGCGGCGCAATCATCGCCCCGATAGAGGAGCCGACGTTAAAGTAGCCCACGGCCACGGAGCGCTCTTTTGCCGGGAACCACTCGGAGCTGGCCTTCAGGCCCGCCGGGATCATCGCCGCTTCGGCAGCGCCGACCGCGCCGCGCGCTACCGCCAGACCGCCCCAGCTCCCCGCCAGCGCCGTGGCGCCGCAGAAGCAGGCCCACAGTACGGCAAACATGGCATAGCCAATCTTGGTGCCGAGCAGGTCGAGAACGTAGCCTGCCACCGGCTGCATCACGGTATAGGCCGCGGAGTAGGCGGCAATAATGTAGGAGTATTGCTGGGTAGAGATATGCAGCTCTTGCATAAACGTCGGTGCGGCGGCTGCCACGGTATTACGCGTCAGGTAGCCCAGAACGGTACCTAAGGTTACCAGGGCGATCATATACCAACGCAACCCTTTAATTTTACGCATGTAAAACCTCATCGCTTGTTATATCCGCGCTTTGCGCGACCCTTTCCCGTGAGGAAAGCGGGTAATTAACGGAGGGTCTGACAGGAGAACCTGGGGTGACCCGAATTTTTACGTAGCCATCGTGCTAATTCGGTATCCGTACCGCTAAAGTCCGGTGCGATCGTCACCGGAAATACATTCCGTCGGTTTATAGGTTTCGACGGGCTGAACGATAACTTGTCATACAGCTTTAAAGGGTGAGAACCGTCACAAAAGAGGGAATAACAGTGTGGACAATATCTCCGACAGATGAAGCCAGTACTGGTGCGGCCTGGAGCGAGGTTTACTTCTTTCTGGGTACTTTTTTTATCTGGTTTTATTGATCTGACTCACTAAATAACCTTCTGTTTCTGGAAATTGGTGTGATAACTTTGCAGCATACACGTTAAGCATCTGACGCACTCGTTGAGAGGAAGACGTAATGACCCCGTTTATGACCGAAGATTTTCTGCTGGACAGCGAATTTGCCCGCCGCCTGTACCACGATTACGCCAAAGATCAGCCGATCTTTGACTACCATTGCCACCTGCCGCCGCAGCAAATTGCGGAAAACTATCGTTTTCAGAACCTGTATGACATCTGGCTGAAAGGCGATCATTACAAGTGGCGCGCGATGCGCACCAACGGCGTGGCCGAGCGCCTGTGTACCGGCGATGCGTCCGATCGCGAAAAGTTTGACGCCTGGGCGGCGACTGTCCCGCACACCATTGGCAACCCGCTGTACCACTGGACGCATCTGGAGTTGCGCCGCCCGTTCGGCATTACCGGCAAGCTGCTTTCTCCGGCGACCGCCGATGAGATCTGGCACCAGTGTAACGATCTGCTGGCCCAGGAGAGTTTCTCCGCCCGCGGTATCATGCAGCAGATGAACGTCAAAATGGTCGGCACCACCGACGATCCGATTGATTCTCTCGAACATCACGCCCGCATCGCCGAAGACGGCTTCAGCATCAAGGTGCTGCCGAGCTGGCGCCCGGACAAAGCCTTCAACATCGAGCAGGCGACCTTTAGCGACTACATGGCGAAGCTGGCCGACGTTTCCGACACAGACATCACCCGCTTTGCCGATCTGCAGAGCGCGCTGGCGAAGCGCCTGGATCACTTCGAAGCCCACGGCTGTAAAGTCTCCGACCACGCCCTCGACGTGGTGCTGTTCGCCGACGCCAGCGAAGCCGAGCTGGACGCGATCCTGGCGCGCCGCCTGGCAGGCGAAGCGCTGAGCGAGCATGAAGTCGCGCAGTTCAAAACCGCCGTGCTGGTCTGGCTGGGCGCCGAATACGCCCGCCGCGGCTGGGTGCAGCAGTACCACATCGGCGCGCTGCGCAACAACAACCAGCGCCAGTTTAAGCTGCTGGGGCCGGACGTCGGCTTTGACTCCATCAACGACCGCCCGCTGGCGGAGGCGCTGTCGAAGCTGCTGAGCAAGCAGAACGAAGAGAACCTGCTGCCGAAAACCATCCTTTACTGCCTGAACCCGCGCGATAACGAGGTGCTGGGCACCATGATCGGCAACTTCCAGGGCGAAGGGATGCCGGGCAAGATGCAGTTCGGCTCCGGCTGGTGGTTCAACGATCAGAAAGACGGCATGGAGCGGCAGATGACCCAGCTGGCGCAGCTCGGCCTGCTGAGCCGCTTTGTCGGCATGCTGACCGACAGCCGCAGCTTCCTCTCCTACACCCGCCACGAATACTTCCGCCGCATCCTGTGCCAGATGATTGGCCGCTGGGTTGCCGCGGGCGAAGCGCCTGCCGACGAGCAGCTGCTTGGCGAGATGGTGAAGAATATCTGCTTTAACAATGCGCGCGACTACTTCGCCATTGCGCTGAACTAAAGACCCGAGGCTGGTTGATATGCAATACATCAAGATCCATTCGCTGGACAACGTGGCTGTCGCTCTGGCCGACCTCTCCGCAGGCGCGGAAGTGGCCGTTGAGGGTAAGGCCGTGCGGCTGCTGTCCGACATTGCCCGCGGGCATAAATTCGCCCTGCGGGCGATAGCGAAAGGTGAAAACGTCATTAAATATGGTCTGCCTATTGGTCACGCGCTGACGGACATTGCGCCCGGGGAACATATTCACTCCCACAACGCGAGAACCAACCTGAGCGATCTGGACGAGTATCGCTATCAGCCTGATTTTCAGGCGCTGCAGGAGGCGGGCGGCGACCGCGAGGTGCAGATTTACCGCCGCCCCGGCGGCGAGGTCGGGGTCCGCAACGAACTGTGGATCCTGCCTACCGTCGGCTGCGTGAACGGTATCGCCCGCCAGATCCAGAATCGCTTTCTGAAAGAGACCAACAACGCGGAAGGCACCGACGGCGTGTTTCTCTTCAGCCACACCTACGGCTGCTCCCAGCTCGGGGACGATCACGTCAACACCCGCACCATGCTGCAGAACATGGTGCGCCACCCCAACGCCGGGGCGGTGCTGGTGATTGGCCTCGGCTGTGAAAACAACCAGGTGGACGCCTTCCGCGAAACCCTCGGCGATTTCGACGCTGACCGCGTGCGCTTTATGATCTGCCAGAAGCAGGATGATGAAGTGGAGGCGGGCCTGGAGGCGCTGCATCAGCTTTATGCCGCCATGCGCCACGACAGGCGCGAACCGGGCAGGCTCAGCGAGCTGAAATTTGGCCTCGAGTGCGGCGGCTCCGACGGCCTGTCCGGGATTACCGCTAACCCGATGCTGGGGCGCTTCTCCGACTACGTGATCGGCAACGGCGGCACCACGGTACTGACCGAAGTGCCGGAGATGTTCGGCGCCGAGCGGCTGCTGATGAGCCACTGCCGCGATGAAGCGACCTTTGACAAGACCGTCACCATGGTTAACGACTTCAAGCAGTACTTCATCGCCCACAACCAGCCCATCTACGAGAATCCGTCGCCGGGCAACAAGGCGGGCGGCATTACTACCCTTGAGGAGAAATCGCTGGGCTGCACTCAGAAAGCGGGTTCAAGTCAGGTGGTGGACGTGCTGAAGTACGGCGAGCGTCTGAAAACTCCCGGCCTCAATCTGCTGAGCGCGCCGGGCAACGATGCGGTCGCCACCAGCGCCCTGGCGGGCGCGGGCTGTCACATGGTGCTGTTCAGCACCGGGCGCGGCACGCCTTACGGCGGCTTCGTGCCGACGGTGAAGATTGCCACCAACAGCGAGCTGGCGGCGAAGAAGAAGCACTGGATAGACTTTGACGCCGGCCAGCTGATCCACGGTAAGGCGATGCCGGAGGTGCTTAACGCGTTCATCGATGCCATCGTCGAGTTTGCCAGCGGCAGGCAGACCTGCAACGAAAAGAACGATTTCCGCGAACTGGCGATTTTTAAATCTGGCGTCACGCTCTGATCCTGATTAACATAAAACGGCGTTTCATCACTGAAGCGCCGTTTTCCTGTCAGCGTCATTCAAAGGACCCATCATGACCGCGTATTGGCTTGCCCAGGGCGTTGGCGTCATCGCCTTTCTGGTCGGCATTACCACCTTTATCAATCGCGACGAGCGGCGGTTCAAGAAGCAGCTTTCCGTCTATAGCGCCATCATCGGCGTACATTTCTTCCTGATGGGCGCCTTTCCGGCGGGCGCCAGCGCGCTGCTTAACGCGGTGCGCACGCTGGTTACCCTGCGCACCCGCAGCCTGTGGGTGATGGCGCTGTTTATTGTCCTGACCGGCGGCATCGGGCTGGCAAAATTCCACCATCCGATGGAGCTGCTGCCGGTGGCGGGCACCATCGTCAGCACCTGGGCGCTGTTCCGCTGCCGGGGCCTGACGATGCGCTGCGTGATCTGGTGCTCGACCGCCTGCTGGGTGGCCCACAATGTCTGGCTCGGCTCGATTGGCGGCTCGCTGATTGAGAGCAGCTTTCTGGTGATGAACGGCCTGAATATTATCCGCTTCTGGCGCATGCAGCGGCGCGGTATCGATCCGTTTAAAGTGGAGGCGTCGCTGGGGGAGGAGAGCTCTTCCGCCCGATAGCGGAAGAGCGGGTCAATCAGCCGTGCAGCGGGTTTTTCGCCAGCCGGGCATCCTCGGCCTGGCAGGCGGCAGCGGTAAACAGCACGTCGGTTGACGAGTTGAGCGCCGTCTCGCAGGAGTCCTGCAGCACGCCGATAATAAAGCCGACCGCCACCACCTGCATGGCGATATCGTTCGGGATGCCGAACATGTTGCAGGCCAGCGGGATCAGCAGCAGCGAACCGCCCGCCACCCCGGAGGCGCCGCAGGCGCACAGCGACGCCACCACGCTCAGCAGCAGGGCGGTAGGCAGATCCACCGGAATACCCAGCGTATGCACCGCCGCCAGCGTCAGCACCGTAATGGTGATCGCCGCCCCGGCCATGTTAATGGTCGCGCCCAGCGGAATTGAGACCGAGTAGGTGTCCCTGTCCAGATTCAGCTTTTCCGCCAGCGCCATATTCACCGGAATATTGGCCGCCGAGCTGCGGGTAAAGAAGGCGTAGACGCCGCTTTCGCGCAGGCAGAGCAGCACCAGCGGATAGGGATTGCGGCGAATTTTCCAGTACACCAGCAGCGGATTGAGCACCAGGGCCACAAACAGCATACAGCCCACCAGTACCAGCAGCAGCTGCGCATAGCTGAACAGCGTTTCGAAGCCGGTGGTGGCAAGCGTTGAGGCGACCAGGCCAAAAATACCCAGCGGCGCAAAGCGGATCACCACTCTGACCATAAAGGTGACCGCGTGAGACACGTCGTTAACCAGGTTTTTGGTGCTCTCACTGCCGTGGCGCAGCGCGAAGCCGAGGCCGACGGCCCAGACCAGAATACCGATATAGTTGGCGTTCAGCAGGGCATCAATAGGATTCGAAACCATGCTTAACAGCAGGCCACGCAGCACCTCTACGATCCCCGACGGCGGCGTGACGCCGGTTGCGCCGGTGACCAGATGCAGCGAAGAGGGAAACAGGAAGCTCACGACCACGGCGGTGAGCGCCGCGGCGAAGGTCCCCAGCAGATAGAGGAACAGAATCGGGCGAATGCTGGTTTTCTGCCCCTTCTGGTGGTTGGCGATGGAGGCCATCACCAGCATCAGCACCAGCACCGGGGCCACCGCTTTCAGCGCGCCGACGAAAAGCGTGCCGAGCAGCCCCACGGCATTGGCTGCCGAAGGGGAAACCCAGGCCAGTAAAATACCCAGCACCAGGCCGACGAGAATTTGTTTTACCAGGCTACCCTGCGCGATGCGCTGGAACAGGCCCGAGGGGCGTTGCGTAGTCATGACTCTTCCTTCGTGTGTTATGTGGCGTGATCCCGGCGATTCTGCGATCGCGCTGTCGGATGTAACAAATGTTTGCAGAGATGAGTATAAAGATTATACGGCGGCGGGGAAGCGTGAAATGCTGGATTTTACGCAGTGCGTCATAGTTTTTAACTGTTCATTTACGGCATCAGGCCGGGTGACGCTGAGTTCACCCGGCTTCAGCCGTCATTTAGGCTGTTTTTTGGTCATTTTTGTGGTTGACCCACGTATTGATCAGCAGGGTCAGCACCAGAATGCCGAACACCACGCCCAGCGAGATGGCGACAGGGATATGGTAGAAATCGACGATCAGCATCTTGACGCCGATAAAGACCAGGATCACCGACAGGCCGTACTTGAGCATTGAGAAGCGCTCCGCTACGCCCGCCAGCAGGAAGTACATCGCGCGCAGGCCGAGGATAGCAAACAGGTTCGAGGTCAGGACGATAAACGGATCGGTGGTCACCGCGAAGATAGCGGGGATGCTGTCGACCGCAAAGATAACGTCGCTCAGCTCCACCAGGATCAGCACCAGCAGCAGCGGCGTGGCGTACAGCAGGCCGCTGCGGCGGACGAAGAATCTCTCGTTTTCGATTTTGTCGGTCATGCGCAGGCGGCTGCGCAGCCAGCGGATCATCGGCTTATCGCCAATATCGCCCTCGTCCTCTTTCGCCAGCGCCATCTTGACGCCGGTAAACAGCAGGAAGGCGCCGAAGAGATAGAGCAGCCAGTCAAACTGCGCGATCAGCCAGCTGCCGGCGAAGATCATGATGGTTCGCAGTACGATAGCGCCCAGCACGCCGTAAACCAGCACCCGGCGCTGCAGCGCGGCCGGGACGGCAAAGTAGCTGAACAGCATCAGCCAGACGAAGACGTTGTCCACCGCCAGCGCTTTTTCTATCAGGTAACCGGTCAGAAAGGCCATCGCCTGCGGGTCGGCCACGGCGCGTCCCTGGGTGGCGCTCAGATACCACCAGAAGGCGAGGTTAAAAAGCAGGGAGAGCGTCACCCAGACGATGGACCAGCCGGCGGCCTGCTTCATGGTCATGGTCTGCGCGCCGCGACGGCCCTGCAGCAGGAGATCGATGGCCAGCATAATGGCCACCACTACCGCGAATCCGCCCCACAGCAGCGGGTTGCCGACACTATTCATAACGTTGTCCTCACGCAAAAAAAAACGGCTAATGTCAAAAGACGTTAGCCGTTGCAGGAGTTTTTGCGCGGACCTCGCCTTTCGGCAAGGTCTCACTTACAGCGACGCTCTGTTGCGCTGCCCGGCGACCGGAAGCGATAAACGCTTCGTAATGACGACCCACCGGCGAACAAGTTACTCCCCTTTGCGTGTGTCAAAATATGACAGCCGGCGGGCGGCGTCAACGCCTTTACGCGCTTTTACGCAATGGCCTGCGCGCTGATGCCGTCGGCGGGAAAGACCACGCCGGTCTGGCGGCGGATGTCGGTCAGCAGCCTGGCGGTGGTGCGGCTCACCGCCAGCCCCGGATGGTTGACCTCATTCTCCGCCACCAGGCGGGCAAACAGCTCCGCCTCGTAGAGCATGGTATTGATGTGCTGCGGCTGGCTCAGATCCTGCGGCTTGCCGCCGCGCGGCACGAAGGCGACCTTCTGACACTCGGAGATCTTCTCAATCACCAGCGAGCCTTCTTCGCCCTGGATTTCGCTCGCCAGCACCGAATCGCTCACCTTTGAGTGCTGCAGCGTCACGCTAAAATCGCCGTAGTCGAGCACCGCCACGCCGTGGGCGTCGACGCCGCTCTCCAGCAGTGTGGCGGTCGCCTGCACGCCGTGCGGCTCGCCCCACAGCGCCACCGCCGCCGCCAGGCAGTAGAAACCGATATCCATGATCGAGCCGTTGGAGAAGGCCGGATTAAAGGTGTTGGGGTTTTCGCCGTCGAGGTAGCGCTGATAGCGGGAAGAGTACTGGCAGTAGTTGATAAACGCCTTGCGCAGCTTGCCGACGCGCTGCATCGCCTGCTGCAGCTGGATAAAGTTGGGCAGGCTGGCGGTTTTGAAGGCCTCAAACAGCACCACCTGGTTTTCCCGCGCCAGCGCGATGGCCGCCTCCACTTCGTCAATGTTTGAAGCCAGCGGCTTCTCGCAGATGACGTGCTTTTGGTGACCGAGAAACAGCGCGGTCTGCGCAAAGTGCAGCGAATTGGGGCTGGCGATATAGACCGCGTCGATCTCATCGCTCTGCGCCATCTCTTCAAGGGAGGTAAACAGCCTGTCGACCAGATAGTCGCTGCCGAAGCGTTGCGCCTGTTCAGCGCTGCGGGAGTATACGGCGGTCAGCTTATACTTGCCCGTTTCATGGGCGGCATCGACAAACTGACGGGTGATCCAGTTGGTGCCAATCACGGCGAGACGTATCATGAGAAGTTAGGTGCTCCGGATAGTTAACTTCTTATCACTTTAGCACGCGAAAATGACAAAACACGTGCGCTTACGCAGATCCTGCCAACGCCATCTCCGTCAGCCACAGCCGGGTATCGAACTCCAGCTGGTGATACTGCGGCTCCATGTGGCAGCAGAGCTGATAGAACGCCTTGCTGTGCTCTTTCTCCTTCAGGTGCGCCAGCTCGTGGACCACGATCATGCGCAGAAACGCCTCCGGCGCGTCGCGAAACACGGTGGCGACGCGGATTTCCGCCTTTGCTTTCAGCTTGCCGCCCTGTACCCGGGAGATGGCCGTGTGCAGCCCGAGGGCGTTTTTCAGTACGTGGATCTTGTTATCAAACATCACCTTATTGAGCGGCGGCGCGCTGCGCATATAGCGGTTTTTCAGATCCTGCGTAAACGCCCACAGCGCCTTATCGTTGCTGATGTCATGGCGGTCCGGGTAGCGCTTCGCCAGCACGGCGCCCAGCTTATCCTGAGCGATCAGGTCGCGAACCTGCGCCACGAGGTGTTCGGGATAGCCGCTAATGTAGGGAAGTTCGCTCATGATGGTCTCGGTTATGCTCAAAAAAGGGTATACTCACGCGCCCCGTCGGGGGACGACCAGAATTTTATCACTCAGGAGGGCCGATGAGCCATTCAGACAACGGTTTCCGTTCACTGTCACTTAAGCGTTTTCCGGAAACGGACGACGTCAGCCCGCTTCAGGCGTGGGAGGCGGCGGATGAGTATCTGCTGCAGCAGCTGGACGATACCGACATCAGCGGCCCGGTTCTGATTTTTAACGATACCTTCGGCGCGCTGGCCTGCGCGCTGGCGGCGCATAAGCCCTACAGCATCGGCGACTCGTACCTCAGCGAGCTGGCGACCCGCGAAAACCTGCGCCATAACGATATCGCCGAAAACAGCGTTACCTTTCTCGATAGCACTGCGGATTATCCGCAGGCGCCGGCGGTAGTGCTGATTAAAATCCCCAAAACCCTGGCCCTGCTGGAGCAGCAGCTGCGCGCCCTGCGCGGTGTGGTGACCCCGCAAACGCGGATTATCGGCGGCGCCAAGGCCCGGGATGTGCATACCTCGACGCTGGCGCTGTTCGAACAGATCCTCGGCACCACTACCACCACGCTGGCGTGGAAAAAGGCGCGGCTGATTAACTGCACCTATACCGCACCCGCGCTGGCAGAGTCCTCCTCCGTCACCTCCTGGCCGCTGGAGGGCACCGGCTGGACGATCCACAATCACGCCAACGTCTTCTCGCGCAGCGGGCTGGACATCGGCGCGCGCTTCTTTATGGAGCACCTGCCGCAGGATCTGGAAGGGGAAATCGTCGATCTCGGCTGCGGCAACGGCGTGATCGGCATGACCCTGCTGGAGAAAAATCCGCAGGCTCGCGTCGTGTTTGTGGATGAGTCGCCGATGGCGGTGGCCTCGAGCCGGATGAACGTCGAAGCCAACCTGCCGGAGGCGCTGGACCGCTGCGAGTTTATGATCAACAACGCGCTCTCGGGCGTCGAGCCGTTCCGCTTTAACGCGGTGCTCTGCAATCCGCCGTTCCACCAGCAGCACGCCCTGACCGACAGCGTCGCCTGGGAGATGTTCCACCACGCCCGCCGCTGCCTGAAAATCAACGGTGAGCTGGTGATCGTGGCCAACCGCCACCTCGACTATTTCCACAAGCTGAAGAAGATTTTCGGCAACTGCACCACGGTGGCGACCAACAAGAAGTTCGTCATTCTGAAGGCGGTAAAGCTGGGGCGTAAGCGCTAAAAAAACGTCTCCCGGGCACGCCGGGAGACGCGGTTGCTACTTCGCGAGGGTGGCGACCATCACCGCTTTAATGGTGTGCATGCGGTTCTCGGCCTGGTCAAACACGATGCTGGCGGCGGACTCAAACACCTCATCGGTCACCTCCATGCCGCCGTGCAGGCCAAAGTCGGCGGCCATCTGTTTGCCGAGCGTCGTCTGGTCGTCGTGGAAGGCGGGCAGGCAGTGCAGGAACTTGACCTGCGGGTTGCCGGTGAGGGCCAGCATCTGCGCATTGACCTGGTAGCCGCGCAGCAGCGCGATGCGCTCCGCCCACTTCTCTTTCGCTTCGCCCATCGATACCCAGACGTCGGTATAGATAAAGTCCGCGCCCTTCACGCCCGCGGCGATGTCTTCGGTCAGCGTAATATTGCCGCCGTTTTTCTGCGCCAGCGCTTTGCATTCGGTCACCAGGCTCGCTTCCGGCCAGCAGGCCTTGGGCGCGACCAGGCGCAGATCGAGGCCGGTGAGCGCCGCGGCCTCAAGCATCGAGTTGCCCATATTGTTGCGGGCGTCCCCGGCGTAGACCAGCGTCATTTCGTTAAACGCCTTGCCCGGCAGGTGCTCCTGCATGGTCAGCAGGTCCGCCAGCAGCTGGGTCGGATGAAACTCGTCCGTCAGCCCGTTCCACACCGGCACCCCGGCGTACTGCGCCAGCGTTTCAACGATCTCCTGGCCGTAGCCGCGGTACTGAATACCGTCATACATTCTGCCCAGCACCCGGGCGGTGTCTTTAATGGATTCTTTGTGGCCGATCTGGCTGCCGCTTGAGCCCAGATACGTTACCCGGGCCCCCTGATCGTAAGCGGCAACTTCGAAAGAGCATCGGGTGCGGGTCGAGTCTTTTTCGAAGATGAGCGCGATGTTTTTACCGGTCAGCCGGGCTTGTTCACTGCCGCTTTTTTTATCGGCTTTAAGCTTGGCTGCCAGCGCGAGCAGGCTGTTGATATCGGCAGGTGTGAAGTCGAGCAGTTTCAAAAATGATTGCTGATAGAGCGTTGTCATGTTTCCCTCTCATGGCTCAGGCCACTTATTGAATTAAAATTCAATTTATATGGATTAATATTCACATGCAACCCCGTCTCACAAATCTTTTCAGGAAAGGTGGAGGCAATCATCATGCTGTGTGAAAATAGACGTATCTGCCGCACTATCTGCCGCACATTTATGAGGAACGAGCCATGGCAAACCCGGAGCATCTGGAAGAGCAGCGTGAAGAGACGCGCCTGATTATTGAAGAGTTACTGGAAGATGGCAGCGATCCGGACGCGCTGTATACCATTGAGCACCACCTCTCTGCGGATGACTTTGAAACGCTTGAGAAAGTGGCGGTAGAGGTCTTTAAGCTGGGCTACGAAGTGACCGAGCCGGAAGAGCTGGAAGTGGAAGAGGGCGAGGTGGTTATCTGCTGCGACGCGCTCTCCGAGTGTGCGCTGAATGCCGATCAGATCGATGCCCAGGTTGAACAGCTGATGACCCTCGCCGAGAAGCACGGCGTTGAGTACGACGGCTGGGGCACCTACTTCGAAGATCCGGACGGCGAAGAGGGCGACGAAGAGTACATCGACGAAGACGACGACGGCGTTCGCCACTGATTTAGCGGCAGCGGCCTCGTGCCGCTGTCGTACATACTGTTTCCCGTCCTGTAAAATCTAAGCATATTCTATTTTTTTTCAAACCTCTTCATATCTTCAATCGCACGTCATACCATGCCGGCAGAATGACCATACTCGGAATGCGTCTATGATGACCGATGCGATTATTTCGCCAGAAAAAAACGCCAAAGCAGTGATAACACTATGGCAGGAAAGTATTAATAGTGCGCTTAACGATACCGCCTGGCGATTCTGGGACGGCGAAATTCAGCGTACGGTCGATGCCTACAATAAACATCTTGCCGACACCCCCGGCTATCAGCCGCTCAGCGGGACGTTGATTAAGGCCGTCCTGTGGGCGGAGACCGGCGCCCGCCACGGCGAATGGTATACCCGGCCGATGCGGGGCGGCGCGTCGGATGACGACGGATTGTGCGCTTTTCTCCGTGGTACAGAAGGTGGGGAGTTGATCATTCCGCCGGCATGGAAGCTGCTGCTCTCCGGTTCGGTGCGCACCAGGCCGGAATATACCCTGCGCGCCGACGTCGGCTATTTGCTAAAGCAGATGGCGCTCTTTTCCCATCAGAGCATCGTCGCCGCAGGCGGTAAGATCTTTGACATCACGGTCAAGCCCGGCGACAGCATTGAGAAGATTGCCCGCCATCAGGGAGCGACCGTCGAAGTGATGCTCAGGTTGAATCCTGGGGCGGATCTCTCCCGACTGCATGCCGGACAGGTGCTGAAATGCCGCAGGGCAAGCATTAAGCGGTGCATTACCGGCTGGCGCGCAATGGAAGCGGAGACGATAGCGCAGCGCTACGGCAGCGACGATCCGCTATATGCCACAAAGCTCAGGTATGCCTTTGAGGTCATTGAGAAAGGCAAAGCGGCCGCATAATCGTGATTCGCCGCGCGCAATATGCCAGAATCCACGTCTGATTCAGATATTCAGTCATGGCCGCGACGGCGGCCAACAGTGAGACTCTTCATGGACTACCCACAGATAATCGCGCCCGTCCTCGCCTTCCTCCACTGCCCGACGCCGCAGGCGTGGCTGGACAAGGCCCGGGACCCGCAAAATCTGCCGCTGCTGCTCACCGACCACCTGGTTTGCGAACTCAAGGCCGCGCAGACGGCGATGCTGCTGGTGCGCAAGTACGTTGCCGACAAACAGGGCGCCGACGCGCTGCTGGCGTGGCTGCAGCCCTATGAGGCCTTTGCCTTTCGCCGGGGGCCGGAGCCGGACTTTGCCGCGCTGGGCCGTCAGATCGGCAAAAGCGCCATGCCGCAGACCGACGACCCGTGGGGCAGGCTGCTTATCGACAGCATGGTGCTGCTGATTAAAGAGGAACTGCACCACTTCTGCCAGGTGCGCGAAGCGATGGCCGCCCGCGATATCCCCTATGTTAAAATCACCGCCAGCCGCTACGCCAAAGGCCTGCTGCAGGAGGTGCGCACCCACGAGCCGCTGACGCTTATCGACAAGCTTATCTGCGGAGCCTATATCGAGGCCCGCTCCTGCGAGCGCTTCGCCGCCCTGGCGCCGTACCTTGATGCCGATCTGCAGAAGTTCTACCTGTCGCTGCTGCGCTCCGAGGCGCGCCACTATCAGGACTACCTGGCGCTGGCGCAGCGGGTCTGCGATGAGGATATCGCCGCGCGGGTGCGCTTTTTTGGCGAGGTCGAGGCGCGGCTGATCTCCACGCCCGACGAGACGTTCCGCTTTCACAGCGGCGTGCCGGCTTAATCTGCGCCGGGCCGTTCAGCTGCCCCGGCGCGGCGCTGGCTTACAGATTGGCGTTTTTATCCTTCGCTGCCCCCGGGGCGGCGGGCGCGTTTTGCGGATCGCCGAGGGTCGCTTTAAACCAGTTCACGACCCGCTCAATCACCGGCGTCTGATACCACGTATCATCCCCGTGCTCCGCGCCCGCCAGAATGACATAGTCGGCCCGGTTGCCGGCCTTTTTCAGCGCGTTATAAAGCTGCTGGCTCTGCAGAGGAGAAACCAGCGTATCGGCGCTGCCGTGCATAATTAAGAACGGCGGCTTTTTGCCGCTCAGATGGCCCATCGGGCTGGCGGCCAGCGCTTTTTTCTCATCGCTGCCGATCGCCGCGCCCGGGAAATCGCGAAACGCGGTACCGTTGACCAGCAGCGCCTCAGTGACCGCCGGGGACCGGTGGACGTTCTGCACGGCCTCGGGGAACCCTTCGCCGATATTGCGCAGATCGGAGATGCCGTAGAGCGTGGCGGCGGCCTGGACCGCGGATGACTGCGTCAGATAGTCGCCCTGTTCGAAGCGCTTCTCGCCGCCCGTCAGGGCGACCATCTGCGCCAGATAGCCTCCCGCAGAGTCTCCCAGCACGCCGATGCGCTTTGGATCGATACCATATTCGGCGGCGTGTTCACGCAGGTAGCGAACGGCGGCTTTACCGTCAACGACAGGCGCCGGGAAGGTATCCGGAACGGTGCGGTATTCCGCGGACGCCACCACAAATCCGGCATTAGCCAGCGCCATGCGCATGGCGATGTATTTATGCCAGAAGGCGCTGGTAAAGCCGCCGCCGGGGAAATAAACGATAGCGGGCTTGAGCTTATTATTGCGCGGAACCAGCAGCGACATATGCAGCTGCCGCACGTCGGTTGCGCTTTTAACCTGGCTATACACAATATCGTTGAGCGCATCAACGCGCCCCTGCGTTTTCTCGACGCGCATGACCTGCGCGCCCTCCGCGTAGCCCGTAATCTCACTCGCGCCTGCGCTGACGGCCATGGCGCTTAGCAGCAGGCCGCTGGCCAGTCGAAAGGAACATTTATTGATAAGAGTCATTATGTGCAGTACCCGTGAAGAGTGTAAAAAAGCGATGCAGACACTCTATGAGGCGTCTGCCGCCGTGAATACTGCATTTATTGGATGATATTCATTCAATTTTTTAATGAATATCCTGAGCGGTAACTCTACAGGTGCTTCAGCATCCGCACTTCGCAATCAACGTGCCCGGTACTGCCCAGCGGATGGTCGATATGGGCAAAGCCGAGGCGCTCGTACAGGGCAATCGCCTCGCGCAAAAAGGCGGTGGTTTCCAGATAGCAGCGGGAAAACCCCTGACTGCGGGCGTGATCCAGCGCCTGCTGCGCCAGTTTTCTGGCCATTCCCCGGCCGCGGGCGGCGGGTAAAAAGTACATCTTCTGCAGTTCGCAGATATCCGGCTCGCCGCCGCGCAGCGGCGCAACGCCGCCGCCGCCGACTACCGCGCCATCCAGCTCCACCACCCAGTAGGCGTGGCCGGGGCGGCTGTAGTGCTGGTAAAGGGTATCCAGCTCGGGATCGGCAACGGTATAGCCCTTATCGGCGGTTAAGCCATATTCGGCGGACACGGCGCGAATAACGCCGGCGATGGCGGCGTTATCAGCAGGCGTTATCGGGCGCAGGGCCAGCGTGGGTTCAGCGGAAACAGTCATTTTGTTGCTCAATTAAGAAAAAACGCACCTCGAAAAGGCATTTAATACCACTCTCATACCGCGCGCGCAAGTTACCGATACCTGGATTTTAGGGTTGTTGACTGCTTAATTTGTGGACATACTGTGCCGCGTTAAATGAAGAATAATTGTTTAATTGCTGTGATTTATTTGATAAAGGAATATTTTCAGTATGGTTAATAACGAAAATAGTACCACCTCCGGGCAGTACAGATTTGTTTTTCACGGTAAGGGCTGGCCATTTTTTAAAATCTGTCTGGTAAATCTTATCCTCTCCATTATTACCCTCGGGATCTATCTGCCCTGGGCCTTCGTCAGAAGCCGCCGCTATATTTATGAGCACACCGAGCTGAACGGCGTGCGCTTTGGCTATAACGCCACCGGCGGCGTCTTTTTCGTCAGCTGGCTGCTGATTGGCGTCTTTATGTTTCTCGGCACCCTGGTGTGCGCGGTCATCAGCCCGGCGCTGACTATTCTGCCGATGCTGGTACTGATGGTGCTGATGCCGATCATGGCGGTTAAAGGCCTGCGCTACCAGGCGCTGATGACTACCCTCAACGAGGTGCGCTTTGGCTTCAACTGCGGCAGCGGTCAGGCGCTATGGGTGATGCTCGGCCTGCCGGTACTGCTGGGTATTGCCGCGGTCATGGTTATCATGTTCACCGCCAAAGTCATGCCCGATGCTGAAACGATGACCGGTCTGGTTGTCCCTATCGCCATTCTCGCGCTGCTGACGCTGGTAGTGATTGGCGTGGTTAACGGCATCGTTTACGGCAAATGGATGCAGCTGCTGGGAAATAACGCCACCTTCGGTATTCACCGTTTCAGCGTCAACATTTCGCTGAAGCGCAGCATCGTCATTTGCATTGTTTCCATGCTTATTCTTATTCCCTTTATCTTTGTTATCGGCAGCCTGATGAGTTCGGTGGTGATGACGCTGATGTACACCCAGGCGGCGGGGGGAATGGATGAGTCGGCGAGATTAGCGCTGCTGGAGGGATATCAGATGCAGTTTATCATGAGCTATCTGGTCTATTTCGGCGGCCTGATCCTGATGTCGGTCTATATTGTCGCCGCGCTGCGCAATCAGTTTATTAACGGTCTGCGCCTCGGTGAGCTGCTGACGTTCCGCTCGGGCATAACCTTCTTCGGCCTGCTGATGCAGATCCTGGTGCTGAGCATTGCCAGTTCCTTTACCCTGGGTCTCGCCTACCCGTGGGCGAAGATGCGTCTGATGCGCTATATGGCAAACAATACGTGGGTAGAAGGCGATCTGGACGCCGTTGAGCTGAAAGATACGGATGAAAAGCTGGATACCGGCTTCTTCTCGGCTATCGCCTCAGGCACCACGCCGGCGCTGCCGTTTATTTAATCATTAAGTCTGATAACAAAAAGGCCGGGCATGCTGCCCGGCCTTTTTACGTTAGCGACAGCTTACAGCGCGGCAATGACCGCCTGCTGCTCAATCAGCTTGGCTTTCGACTCGGCGTAGCCCGCCAGCTTCTCGCGCTCTTTGGCGATCACCGCCTCCGGGGCGCGGGCGACAAAGCCCTCGTTCGCCAGCTTGCTTTCGACGCGGCTGATTTCCGCCTCCACCTTCTCGACTTCCTTCGCCAGGCGCGCCAGCTCGGTGGCCTTATCGACCAGATCGGCCATCGGGATCAGCAGCTCGGCGCCATCGATAATCTTGGTTACCGAAACCGGGCCCTTATCATCGGCAGGCAGCACGGTGATGCTCTCCAGGCGCGCCAGGGTCTGCAGGAAGCTGCGGTTTTCGCTCACGCGGCGTACGGCGTCGTCGCTGCAGCCGCGCAGCAGCAGCTCAAGCGGCTTGCCCGGCGCAATGTTCATCTCGGCGCGAATATTGCGCACCGCGATGATCGCCTGCTTCAGCCACTCGGTATCGGCCAGGGCCGCTTCGTCGACCTGAGAGGCGTCATACTGCGGGAACGGCTGCAGCATAATGGTATCGGCGGTGTTGCCGCAGATAACCTTCACCCGCTGCCAGATGGTTTCGGTAATAAACGGAATGATCGGATGGGCCAGGCGCAGCAGGCCTTCCAGCACCGTCACCAGCGTGTTGCGGGTGCCGCGCAGCTCGGCCTCGCTGCCGCCGTTCATCACCGGCTTGGTCAGCTCCAGATACCAGTCGCAGAACTGGTTCCAGGTGAACTCATACAGGATGCCCGCGGCGATATCGAAGCGGAAGCTGTCCAGCGCTTCACGGTAGGCTTTAATCGTCTGGTTAAACTCGCCCAGGATCCAGCGGTCCGCCAGCGACAGCACTTTTTCACCGCCGTTAAAGCCGCAGTCCTGCTCTTCGGTGTTCATCAGCACGAAGCGGCTGGCGTTCCACAGCTTGTTGCAGAAGTTGCGGTAGCCTTCCAGGCGCTTCATGTCCCAGTTGATGTCGCGGCCGGTAGAGGCGAGTGCGGCCAGAGTGAAGCGCAGGGCGTCGGTGCCGTGCGGTTCGATGCCGTTCGGGAACTGCTTCTCGGTGCGTTTGGCGATTTTCTCCGCCAGCTGCGGCTGCATCATGTTGCCGGTACGCTTAGCAAGCAGCTCCGGGAGGGAGATGCCGTCTACCATGTCCAGCGGATCGAGAACGTTGCCCTTCGACTTGGACATCTTCTGCCCTTCATCGTCGCGGATAAGCCCGGTCATGTAGATGGTTTTGAACGGGATCTGCGGCTTGCCGTCTTCGTCTTTGATGAAGTGCATGGTCATCATGATCATGCGCGCGATCCAGAAGAAGATGATGTCGAAACCGGAGACCATCACGCTGGTCGGGTGGAACTGGCGCAGGGCGTCGGTATTTTCCGGCCAGCCGAGGGTCGAGAAGGTCCACAGGGCGGAGGAGAACCAGGTATCGAGCACGTCTTCGTCCTGGCGCAGGGCGACGTCGGCGCCGAGGTTATTTTCCTGACGCACTTCCTCTTCGGTGCGGCCAACAAAGACGTTGCCTTCGCTGTCGTACCACGCCGGAATGCGGTGGCCCCACCACAGCTGGCGGGAGATACACCAGTCCTGGATGTCGCGCATCCACGAGAAGTACATGTTTTCGTACTGCTTCGGCACGAACTGGATATCGCCGTTCTGCACCGCTTCTACCGCAGGCTTGGCCAGCACGTCGGCGCGCACGTACCACTGGTCGGTGAGCATCGGCTCGATAACCACGCCGCCGCGATCGCCGTACGGCACGGTCAGGTCGTGGGGCTTAATGTCTTCCAGCAGGCCGAGGGCGTCAACCGCCGCGACCATCGCTTTACGGGCGGCAAAGCGCTCCAGCTTCTGAAACTCGGCAGGGATATCGCTGGGATAGACGTCGGACTCTTCGCCTTTGGTGTCGAACACTTCCGCGCTTTCGCGGATATCGCCGTCAAAGGTCAGAATGTTGATCATCGGAAGCGCGTGGCGGCGGCCGACTTCGTAGTCGTTAAAGTCGTGGGCCGGAGTGATCTTCACGCAGCCGGTGCCCTTTTCCATGTCGGCGTGCTCGTCGCCGACGATCGGAATGCGGCGGTTAACCAGCGGCAGCACCACGAACTTACCGATTAGGTCTTTGTAGCGCGGATCTTCCGGGTTCACCGCCACGCCGGTATCGCCGAGCAGGGTTTCCGGACGGGTGGTGGCGACCACCAGGTAGTCTTTACCGTCGGCGGTTTTCGCGCCGTCGGCCAGCGGATAGCGGATGTGCCACATCGAGCCTTTCGACTCGCGGTTTTCCACTTCCAGATCGGAAATGGCGGTGCGCAGTTTCGGGTCCCAGTTGACCAGGCGCTTGCCGCGGTAGATCAGATCCTCTTTATACAGGCGGACGAAAACCTCTTTCACGGCATTGGAAAGCCCCTCATCCATGGTGAAGCGCTCGCGCTCCCAGTCCACGGAGTTGCCGAGGCGGCGCATCTGGCGGGTGATGGTGCCGCCGGATTCCGCTTTCCACTGCCAGATTTTGTCGATGAAGGCCTCGCGACCGTAGTCGTGGCGGGTTTTTCCCTCTTCGGCGGCGATTTTACGCTCCACCACCATCTGGGTGGCGATACCCGCGTGGTCGGTACCGGCCTGCCACAGGGTGTTTTTGCCCTGCATGCGCTGGTAGCGGATCATGGTGTCCATGATGGTTTGCTGGAAAGCATGACCCATATGCAAACTGCCGGTGACGTTCGGCGGCGGGATCATGATGCAGAAGCTTTCCTGGCTTTCATCACCGTTTGGTTTGAAATAGCCCTGCTTTTCCCAGTGCTCGTAAAGCGGCTGTTCGATATCTTGTGGGTTGTATGTCTTTTCCATTATTTCCAGGTTGCCGTATTCAGGTTAAAACCGGCCATGCGGTACGCCTTGTAGCGTTCACGCGCCAGTTGTTTCAGGGAATCTTCGTAGGGTACGAAGTCTATCACTTCTGTGAAAGCGGTGGCAAAATCTGCAAAATTCGCCCGCAGGCTGATCAGCAGATCGCGCGGGCTGCTGTTGCGCTTCTGCGGCCAGGCTATCTCTACCGGCGCGCCGCCGCGCGGCCCTTCGCCTGACAGGTTATGCGGCACAAAACTCTCCGCCGGGCGCGACCACAGCGCCTCGTCGAGGCGAATGGCCTGCTGCTCGTCTTCACAGGCGATCAGAATGCGCTTGCCCGCCCGGAAGCGCTCCGCCGCCACGTCGCACACCAGCTGCTCCACGGCGCTGAGTCCGTCGGCGGTAGCGTCATTATCGAGCAGGTAGAACGTCGCATTCTTCATCATATGGGGCTTCTTGTCGTTGCTTTAAATGGGGTGTGGAGCAGGCCCTCCCCGCGAAGGAGAGGGCCGCGGCGAGGGAAAACTCACTCCTCGCCGTTATACCCGGCGCGGTTCAGCAGGAACTGCGACAGCATCGCCACCGGGCGACCGGTTGCGCCTTTGGCTTTGCCGGAGCGCCACGCGGTGCCGGCGATATCCAGGTGCGCCCAGTTGTACTTGCGGGTAAAGCGCGACAGGAAGCAGCCGGCGGTGATCGCCCCGCCCGGGCGGCCGCCGATATTAGCCATATCCGCGAAGTTGGACTCCAGCTGGTCCTGGAACTCGTCCGCCAGCGGCAGGCGCCAGGCGCGGTCGCCCGCCTGCTCGGAGGCGCCGATCAGCTCGTGGGCCAGCGGATTGTGGTTTGCCATCAGGCCGGTGATATGGTGGCCCAGGGCAATCACGCAGGCGCCGGTCAGGGTCGCGACATCAATTACCGCTTCCGGCTCGAAGCGCTCGACGTAGGTCAGCACGTCGCACAGCACCAGGCGGCCTTCGGCGTCGGTGTTCAGCACCTCGACCGTCTGGCCGGACATGGTGGTCAGCACGTCGCCCGGACGATACGCCCGGCCGCCGGGCATGTTCTCGCAGCCCGCCAGCACGCCGACCACGTTCAGCGGCAGCTGCAACTCGGCCACCATCCGCATCACGCCGTACACCGCCGCCGCGCCGCACATATCGTACTTCATCTCGTCCATACCTTCGGCCGGCTTGATGGAGATACCGCCGGAGTCGAAGGTCAGACCCTTACCGACCAGCACGATAGGCCGCGCATCTTCCGCCGGATTGCCCTTGTATTCAATGACCGACATCAGGGATTCGTTCTGCGAGCCGTTGCCCACCGCCAGGTAGGAGTGCATCCCCAGCTCTTTCATCTGCTGCTCGCCGATAACGCGGGTCACCACGTTCTGGCTGTAGCTGTCCGCCAGCTGGCGCGCCTGGGAGGCCAGATAGGCCGCGTTGCAGATGTTCGGCGGCATATTGCCGAGATCTTTCGCCGCCTTGATACCGGAGGCGATCGCCAGCCCGTGCTGGATAGCGCGCTCGCCGCTGGTCAGCTCGCGGCGGGTCGGCACGTTGAACACCATCTTGCGCAGCGGACGGCGCGGCTCGCTCTTGGTGGTTTTCAGCTGATCGAAGCTGTACAGCGTCTCCTGCGCGGTCTCGACCGCCTGGCGCACCTTCCAGTAGTTATTGCGGCCCTTGACGTGCAGCTCGGTGAGGAAGCAGACTGCCTCCATTGAGCCGGTATCATTCAGGGTATTGATGGTTTTCTGAATCACCTGCTTATACTGGCGCTCATCCAGCTCGCGCTCTTTGCCGCAGCCAATCAGCAGAATGCGCTCCGAGAGCACGTTCGGCACGTGGTGCAGCAGCAGGGTCTGGCCGGGCTTGCCCTCAAGCTCGCCGCGGCGCAGCAGCGCGCTGATGTAGCCATCGCTGATTTTATCGAGCTGTTCGGCTATCGGGGAGAGACGGCGCGGCTCAAAGACGCCCACGACGATGCAGGCGCTCCGCTGTTTCTCCGGGCTGCCACTTTTTACACTGAACTCCATGCACTACGCTCCTGAATCTTAAAGACAACGACAGTGGCTACGGCTAGAATGTCATGCTTTCGTAACTCATGACCGTCGTTGTGATGACTTCGTGTTAGTCTTAACGATATCGCAATGTTGGCTTCTCAGAACCGAAGGTCTGCTGTGAAAAGCCGCTGAGTCTTCTAATCTTAGCGATGTTTTTCGACGACTAAAGAGAATAAATGACGTTTAAGCCATGAAACAAGCAATTTTCCTGTAACAAAACGGGTTTAACGGGCGTACTTATAGTGATAATCATTAGATACCTGGTGCGGGAGACGCTAAAAAGCCAGCTGGCTATCCTGTTCATCCTGCTACTGATCTTTTTCTGTCAGAAATTGGTCAGGATCCTCGACGCGGCGGTTGACGGCGAAATCCCGACAAATCTCGTGCTTTCTCTGCTCGGGCTGGGCGTGCCGGATATGGCACAGCTTATTCTGCCGCTCAGCCTGTTCCTTGGCCTGCTGATGACGCTGGGCAAACTCTATACCGAAAGTGAAATTACGGTCATGCACGCCTGCGGCCTCAGCAAGGCGGTGCTGATCAAGGCGGCGATGATCCTGACGCTGTTTACCGGCGCGGCCGCGGCGATTAACGTGATGTGGGTCGGGCCGTGGTCAGAGCGCCACACCGACGAAGTGCTGGCGGAAGCCAAAGCCAACCCCGGCATGGCGGCGCTGGCCCAGGGCCAGTTCCAGCAGGCCAGCGACGGCAACTCGGTGCTGTTTATTGAAAACGTTAAGGGCAGCCAGTTCAGCAATGTATTCATGGCGCAAATACGTCCCCGCGGCAGCCAGCGTCCTTCGGTGGTGATTGCCGATTCCGGTCACCTCTCCCAGACCGAGGACGGCTCCCAGGTGGTTAACCTCGACAAAGGCACCCGCTTTGAAGGCACCGCTATGCTGCGCGACTTCCGCATTACCGACTTTACCGGCTACCAGGCGATTATCGGTCATCAGGCGGCGACCTTCGATCCGACCGATACCGATCAAATGAACATGAGCACGCTGTGGAAAACCGACACCAGCCGCGCGAAAGCGGAGTTTCACTGGCGCCTGACGCTGGTGGTGGCCGTATTCATCATGGCGCTGATGGTGGTGCCGCTCAGCGTGGTTAACCCGCGCCAGGGCCGCATGCTCTCGATGCTGCCGGCGATGCTGCTCTACCTGCTGTTCTTCCTTGTCCAGACCTCGCTCAAGTCGAACGGCGGTAAAGGCAAGCTCGATCCGGCCCTGTGGATGTGGGTCGTGAACATCGGCTACATCGCGTTGGCGGTGGCGCTCAACCTGTGGGACACCGTGCCGGTGCGCCGCCTGCGGGCGCGGTTTAGCGAAAGAGGAGCGGTATAATGCAGCCATTTCGCGTACTCGACCGCTATATCGGTAAAACCATTTTCAGCACCATCATGCTTACGCTGTTCATGCTGGTGTCCCTGTCGGGCATCATCAAGTTCGTTGACCAGCTGAAAAAAGCCGGGCAGGGGAGCTACGATGCCCTCGGCGCCGGGCTGTACACCCTGCTCAGCGTACCGAAAGACGTACAGCTCTTCTTCCCGATGGCGGCCCTGCTCGGCGCGCTGATGGGCCTGGGGATGCTGGCCCAGCGCAGCGAGCTGGTGGTGATGCAGGCCTCCGGCTTTACCCGCATGCAGGTGGCCATGTCGGTGATGAAAACCGCGATCCCGCTGGTGCTCATCACCATGGCCATCGGAGAGTGGGGCGCGCCGCAGGGCGAGCAGATGGCGCGCAACATGCGCGCCCAGTCGATGTACGGCGGTTCGCTGCTCTCGACCCAGCAGGGCGTATGGGCGAAGGACGGCAACAGCTACATCTACATTGAGCGCATTAAGGGCGACGACGAGCTGGGCGGCATCAGCATCTACAACTTCAACAAACAGCGTCGCCTGGAGTCGGTGCGCTACGCGGCCACCGCCAAGTTCGATAAGGACAACAAGCAGTGGCGCCTGTCGATGGTGGATGAATCCGACCTTAGCGATCCCAAGCAGATCACCGGCTCCCAGACCGTCAGCGGTCTGTGGAAGACTAACCTGACGCCGGACAAGCTCGGGGTGGTGGCGCTGGATCCGGACGCGCTGTCGATCACCGGCCTGCGCAACTACGTCAAGTACCTGAAGTCCAGCGGCCAGGACGCCGGGCGCTACCAGCTCAACATGTGGAGCAAGATCTTCCAGCCGCTCTCGGTGGCGGTGATGATGCTGATGGCGCTGTCGTTTATCTTCGGCCCGCTGCGCAGCGTGCCGATGGGCGTGCGGGTGATCACCGGCATCAGCTTCGGCTTTGTCTTCTACGTGCTCGACCAGGTGTTCGGCCCGCTGACCATCGTCTACGGCATCCCGCCGATCGTCGGGGCGCTGCTGCCGAGCGCCAGCTTCCTGCTGATAAGCCTGTGGCTGCTGCTGCGGCGCAGCTAATTTCTCTTCTGAGGGCAGCCGGGCGGCTGCCCTTTTTTTGCGCGGAACTCAGCGCCTGCGCCCGCCCATCAGGCTGCCCAGCACGCCGCGGATGATCTGATTGGTTATCTGCCGGGTGGCGCTCTTCGCCATGGTCTGCACCACGCCGTCGCGCTTGCCGCCGCGCGGCCCGGTGCTGCCGAACAGAATATCCTTCAGCCCGCCGAGAATACCGTCGTCTTCATCCGCCGCTTTTTTTGCCGCCGGGGCGTTCTGCGCCTCGGTGGTCTGCTGGACGCCCTTCTGCAGCATCTCGAATGCCGATTCGCGATCCATCTCGTCCTCGTACTTGCCGTACAGCGGCGAGTGGTTGATCAGCCCGTTGCGCTCGTCGTCCGTCACCGGCCCCATCCGCGAGCAGGGGGCGATGACCATTGCCCGCTCAACGATAGACGGGCTGCCCTTCTCATCGAGGAAGGAGACCAGCGCCTCGCCGGTGCCCAGCTCCTGAATGGCCGCCTCGGTGCTGAACGCCGGGTTGGCGCGCATGGTCTGGGCGGCGGTCTTCACCGCCTTCTGATCCTTCGGCGTAAAGGCGCGCAGGGCGTGCTGCACGCGGTTGCCGAGCTGGCCCAGCACGTTGTCGGGAATGTCCGACGGATTCTGCGACACGAAATAGACGCCGACCGCTTTCGAACGGATCAGGCGGATCACCTGCTCGATTTTGTCCAGCAGCACCTGCGGCGCGTCGCTGAACAGCAGGTGCGCTTCGTCGAAGAAGAACACCAGCTTCGGCTTATCGAGATCGCCCGCCTCCGGCAGCTGCTCGTACAGCTCGGAGAGCATCCACAGCAGGCTGGCGGAGTACAGCTTCGGCATCTGGTACAGCTTCTCGGCGCTGAGGATATTGATGATGCCTTTGCCGTTCGCGTCGGTGCGCATCCAGTCCTTGATATCGAGCATCGGCTCGCCGAAGAAGTGCTCCGCGCCCTGCTGCTCAAGAGTGAGCAGGCCGCGCTGAATGGCGCCCACCGAAGCGCTGCTGATATTGCCGTACTGGTTCTGGAACGATTTGGCGTTATCGCCGATGAACTGGGTAATGGCGCGCAGATCTTTAAAATCGAGCAGCAGCAGGCCGCGATCGTCGGCGATGCGGAAGATGATATTCAGCACCCCGGTCTGCACCTCATTGAGATCCAGCAGCCGGGCCAGCAGCAGCGGCCCCAGATCCGATACCGTGGCGCGCACCGGATGGCCCTTTTCGCCGAAGATATCCCAGAGCACCACCGGATTGTCGTGCGGCTGCCAGTCGGTCACGCCTATCTTATTCAGGCGGGCGGTCAGCTTCTCCGACGCCTGGCCCGCTTCGGCAACGCCGGTCAGGTCGCCCTTCACATCGGCCATAAACACCGGCACGCCAATCTCCGAGAAGGACTCGGCCATTTTTTGCAGGGTGACGGTCTTGCCGGTGCCGGTGGCGCCGGTGATCAGTCCGTGACGGTTGGCCATACCGGGCAGCAGAAACAGCTGCGTTTCTTCGGTACGGGCAATCAGCAGGGGTGCGCTCATGTTCATTCCTCCGTTTATCCTCGCTCGAGTATAGGCGAAAGCGCCGGCGAAAAGACCCGACAAATGCTGAGTTTTGCCGCGCCCGGCGGCAAAAAGACTATCCTTTTTTCTGACGCTTACAAAATCAGGAACGCTTATGTCCAGATTCTTCTTTGACGACCGTAAACAGCTGGTCAACGATGCCGTGGAGGGCATTGTCCTCTCCGCGCCGCGCGGCAACCTGGTGCGGCTGGATATCGATCCGGCCATTCGCATTATCGCCCGCGCCGACTGGGATAAAAGCCGGGTCGCGGTGATCTCCGGCGGCGGCTCCGGCCACGAGCCGGCCCACGCCGGGTTTGTCGGTAAAGGCATGCTCACCGCCGCCGTCTGCGGCGATCTGTTTGCCTCGCCGAGCGTGGACGCGGTGCTCAACGCCATCGTGGCGATGACCGGCGACCGCGGCTGCCTGCTGGTGGTGAAAAACTACACCGGCGACCGCCTCAACTTCGGCCTCGCCGCCGAGAAGGCCAAACGCTACGGCCTGAAGGTGGAGATGGTGATTGTCGGCGACGATATCGCTCTGCCGGATAACAAGCAGCCGCGCGGCATCGCCGGCACGGTGCTGGTGCACAAGATTGCCGGCTACGCCGCCGAGCAGGGGAAAACCCTCAGCGAAGTGCGCGACCTGGCGCAGCAGGCCTGCGACAGCGTCTACAGCCTCGGCGTAGCGATGACCACCTGCAGCCTGCCGGACGGCGATGGCGACGATGATGAAGGACGCATCAAGTCCGGGCAGGTCGAGGTCGGCCTCGGCATCCACGGCGAGCCGGGGGCCTCCACCGCCGAAACCAATAACAGCCGGGAAATTATCGACCTGCTGGTCGGACCGCTGAAGGAGAAGGCGGGCGACGCGGAGCTGGCGGTGCTGATCAACAACCTCGGCGGCGTCTCCGCCCTCGAGATGGCCCTGCTTACCAAAGAACTGGCCCACTCGGCGCTGGCGAAGAACATCCGCTGGCTGATCGGCCCGGCGCCGCTGGTCAGCGCCCTCGACATGAAGGGGTTCTCGCTGTCGGTGCTCAAGCTCAACCCGACCTTTGAAAAGGCACTGCGGACCGACGTTGAAACCATCGGCTGGCAGCCGCCGGTGGCTTTCGGCGCGCTCAGGACCGCCCGGCACAGCAAAATTCACGACAGCGTCGAGTATACGCCGTCGGAGAACGCCCAGGTGAAAGCGGTGGTCGGGACGGCGGCGCAGACGCTTATCGACCTTGAAAGCAGGCTCAACGCCCTGGATGCCAAAGTCGGCGACGGCGACACCGGCTCGACCTTTGCCGAAGGCGCGCGCGATATTGCGAAGCTGCTCAAGGAGGGCGAACTGCCGCTGAACAACAGCGCGCAGCTGCTGCAGCTGATCGGCGAGCGGCTGGCGACGGTGATGGGCGGCTCCAGCGGCGTGCTGATGTCGATTCTGTTCACCGCCGCCGGACAGGCGCTGCGCGACGGCAAAGCGCTGCCGGAGGCCCTGCTGGCCGGGCTGGCGCAGATGAAGCACTACGGCGGCGCGGATCTCGGCGATCGCACGCTGATCGACGCTCTGCAGCCCGCGCTGGAGGCGCTGCGCGACAAAGATCTGAATGCTGCAGCGAAGGCGGCGAAACAGGGCGCCGAGGACACGGCGAAGATGCACAAGGCCGGGGCGGGGCGCTCGTCGTATGTGAATAAGGCGAATCTGCAGGACGTGACCGATCCGGGGGCGGTGGCCGTGGCGGAGGTGTTTGCAGCGGTGGCGAAGCAGTAGCGTACAGGCCCGGCAGCGCCGGGCCTGTTGCGATCAGAAATCCGCCTTCAGCACCACCCGATAGCGCGCCTTGCCCTCGCGAACGTGGCGCAGGGCGTCGTTGATCCTCGACATCGGATACTCCTCGGTCACCGGCGCCACCTTCGCCCGCCCGGCGAAGCGCATCAGCGTGCGCAGCTCCGACGGATTGCCGGTCGCCGAGCCGGAAACGCGGCGGTCGCCGCCGATCAGGGTAAACGCCGGAACCTGCAGCGGCTTCATCACTACGCCGACGGTGTGGAAGTTGCCGCCGTAGGCCAGCGCCTCGAAATAGGGCTGCCAGTCGAGATCCACCGACACGGTATTGATGATCAGATCGAACTGCCCGGCCAGCGCCTTCAGGGCTTCCGGATCGCGGCTGTTCACCACCCGATCGGCGCCCATCTCCCGCACTTCCTGCTCTTTTGCCGGATTGGAGCTAAAGGCCGTTACCTCCGCGCCCATCGCCCGCAGCAGCTGGATGGCGATATGCCCCAGGCCGCCGATGCCGATCACGCCCACCCGGCTGGTGGCGGTGACGCTGTTGAGCAGCAGCGGTTTAAACACGGTGATGCCCCCGCACAGCAGCGGCCCGGCGGTGGCGATATCGATGTTCTCCGGCAGGGGGATCACCCACTGCCAGTCGGCGCGCAGCTTATCGGCAAAGCCGCCGCGGTTCATGATGGTCGGCAGGGAGCCTTCGAGGCAGTTGATCTGGTTGCCGCTGATGCAGGCATCGCAGTGGTTGCAGCTGCGCGCCGTCCAGCCGATGCCGACCCGCTGGCCGACCTTCAGACCCTTGTCCGCCGCCGCCGTCCCCAGCGCCGCCACCCGGCCAATCACCTCGTGGCCCGCGACCAGCGGGTAGCTCGACATGCCCCACTCGTTGTCGATCATCGACAGATCCGAGTGGCAGATGCCGCAGTAGTCCACCTGCACCTCAACGTCGTCCGGCAGCAGATCGCCCGCCTCGTACTCCCACACTTCCAGATCGGCGCCTGCCGCTTTGGCGGCGTAACTTTTTATGATGCTCATCACAATTTCCCGTTATGGCAAAGATAAAAAGCAGTGTAGATCATCGGGCAGCCGGGTGCCCGATGATCATGGCTAATGGCTGCCTACCGGCCACTGATTCAGATGTATCCCGCACTGCGGCGCGCTTTCGGCGAAGTCGTCAAGCACCGCCTGCACGTCCGGATCGAGATAGCCCGCGCTGTCGTGCTCGACGATCACTACGCTCTTCTCGGGGATCTTCGCCAGCAGCGCCAGCAGGTGCGGGTTGTGCAGGAAGGTCAGGTTCTGCTGAATGCGCAGCACATAGTGGTCGTCATAGCGCGCCAGCTGCAGCGAGTGGCGGTGGCTGCGCCAGATGCTGAAGGCGACCTGGACCGCAATACCGATCCCAATGCCCGCCAGCATACCGAAGACGAGGATCCCGGCGATGGTGGCGAGGAACGGCACGTACTGCGCCGGGCCCTGGCGGAACTGCTCGATGAACAGCCGCGGGGTTGCCAGCTTATAGCCGGTATACAGCAGCACCGCCGCGAGGCTCGCCAGCGGGATCAGCGTCAGCAGGCCGCTGAACCACAGGCCGCAGATCAGCAGCAGCGCGCCGTGAATAAAGATAGAGAGTTTAGTCTGGGCGCCGCTGCTGACGTTCACCGAACTGCGGACGATCACCGCGGTGATCGGCATCGCGCCGAGCGCGCCGGAAAGCAGGTTACCCACGCCCTGGGCGAACATCTCGCGGTTCGGCGACGGCGGCGGGTTTTGCGGGCGCATCTTCTTCAGGGCTTCCTGGCTGAGCAGAGTTTCCAGACTGGCCACCAGCGCCAGGGTCACCGCTACCGTCCACACCGCCGGGTTGCGCAGGGCGCCCCAGGCCGGAGACTCCAGCTCGCCGACCAGCTCGCCGGGGCTGGCGAACTCGGGCAGGGCGATGCGCGGCAGCGCCGCCAGCGCCTGCGGATCGATGCGGGTCAGCAGCAGAGTGGTCAGGCAGCCGATCAGTACCGCGATCAGCGGCCCGGGGATCCAGCGCAGGCTCTTAATCCGGCGGATCGGCGCCGATCCCCACAGCCACAGCACCAGCAGGCCGCCCGCGGCCACGGCGATTGCGCTGGTGGAGAAGGACATCTCTCCGTCCGCCAGATCGGCCAGACGGGTCTCTTCCTCAGTGCCGAGCGCCACCGGGATCTGCTGGACGATCAGCAGGATGCCGATCGCCGCCAGCATCCCTTTGATCACGCTGGCGGGCACCAGAGAGATAAAGCGTCCGGCGCGCAGCACGCCGAGCAGCAGCTGCAGCACCCCGGCCAGCGCCAGCGCGGTCAGGAAGGCGGAGAAGGAGCCGAGGGTTTCAATCGCGGCAACGACGATGGTCACCAGCCCGGCGGCGGGGCCGCTGACCGCAAAGCGCGACGGGCTGAGCGCGGTGACCGCAATGCCGCCGATAATGCCGGTCAGCAGGCCGACGAACGGCGGCAGACCGCTGGCCTGGGCGATCCCCAGGCACAGCGGCAGGGCGACAAGGAAGACGACGACCCCGGCAAGGGCGTCCTGGCGCAGCGTATTCATAGGCTTTGCTCCCCGGATTCAGGATGTTCAACGAGGGTGGTCAGATGGCCGGAGGCCAGGTCGTATACGCAGCCGTGCAGACTCAGCGGCCTGCCGCTGGCGAGCACCGCCTGCACCGGCTCGCACTGCATCAGCTGGCGGAACTGGGCGCGGACGTTGGCCTCCACCAGCTGATTCAGGGCGTCGGTATCGCCCGCGTCTGCCGCAGGCGTCAGCCGATGGATCTCGCTATTGAGCGTGGCGCGCAGCATGCCGATGCGCCTGGAAAGGGCCGAAGACTCCTGCGCCAGCGCCATCTTCGGCAGCGAGAGCGCCGCCTGCACTCCGCCGCAGCCGTAGTGGCCGCAGAGCACCACCTGCCCGACGTTGAGATAGTGCAGGGCATACTGCAGCACGCTCATAAAGTTATCGTCGTTGGGGTCAATCATGTTGGCGATATTGCGGTGAACGAACAGCTCGCCCGGCTGGGCGCCGGTGAGCACCTCCGCCGGCACGCGGCTGTCGGAGCAGCCGATCCACAGCGAGTGGGGCTGCTGGCCTTCGACCAGCTTTTCAAAATATTCGGGGTCGCGCTGGCACTTCTGCAGCGCCCAGCTGCGGTTCTTCGCCAGCAAAGGTTTTAGCGTCGTCAAGGTGGTTTCTCCTGCGTAAATTCACGAGCGAAAATATCCTTCAATACTCGTACGGCAATTAATAAAATAGTATTTACCGGAACTTTGTCGCCTGAGGATATTCCTGAAACGCGGAGGATTTAGGAAACTTTGCACTAACGTAAAGTTTTAAAAATGGCGGCGGCAGATAATAATTCGTTAAGAATAATAAAATCAGCGGGCTATCATCTGGATTATCATTGGGATATTAATCCTGCTTCTGACACATATATGAATCTTTATTATAGCCTATTCCTGAATGATATTGATGGCGCCGCCGAACGCCGGCGGCGCCCCTATTTCTCCGCTACTCCTTCACTTCCGCCAGCGCCGTTTTATCGACGTAGGGCTTCAGCAGGGTATCCGCCTCCTGCTGGGCGGCCTTCGCGGCGGCCTCCGGCGTCACCTTCGGGTCGTTAACTATCGCCGCCAGCTGATTCTCCATCGCCTTGCGTACCGCCACCGTTTCGTAGGTGGCGTACCACGGATGGGCGTACTGCAGCTGCTTCAGCGCCACCTCCGCGCGGGGATCCTGCTGCAGGTAGGCCTTCATCTCCGGCGTGTCGTAGGCGGCCTTCAGCGGCGAGAAGTAGCCGGAGAAGCGGCTCCAGGCGCCGTTGACCTGCGGGCTGCTGAGGTAGGTCAGGAACCGGTAAGCGGCTTTTTGCTGCCCCTCGGTGATGCCCTTGAAGCTCACCAGGCTGGCGCCGCCGATGCCCACCGCGCGGCGTATTTTGGCGGGCAGCATCGCCACGCCCAGCGCAAAGTCCTTGCTGTTCTCGCGCATAAAGCCCAGCGATCCGGTGCTGAGGATCGCCATCCCGACGTGGCCGGCAAAGAACTGGGCGCTGATCTGCTTCGAATTGAGCACGCCGGAGGGCATCACCTTATCGCGCCAGACCAGGTTCTGCCAGAAGCGCAGGGCGCCCACGGTGCTCGGCGCATCGTAGTAAACCTCGCCGGGATAGCTCTCGTTAAAGTAGCTGCCGCCGTTGGCGCGCACCAGCGAGGAGAAGACCCAGCCGCCGTAGTCGTCGTTGGTGGAGGGCAGCATGATGCCCCACTGGCCCTTGCCCGCGTCGGTGAGCTTTTTGGCGTCCGCCAGCAGTTCGTCCCAGGTCTGCGGCGGCGCGCTGATGCCCTTCTGCGCCAGCAGGGTTTTGTTGTAGTAGAGCACCGGCGTGGAGTTGTGGAACGGAATAGCGTAGGTGACGCCGTTCACCTGGGCATTGGCCTGCATCGCCGGGAAATAGTCGCTGCGCAGCACGTCGCCGGCCTTGCGCGGGCCATATTTAAATAGCGCGTCCATTGGCAGTATTTCATTTTTCAGCGCCAGGTCGGTGGTGAAATTGGCGGACATGATCGCCAGCGCCGGCGGCTGGCCCGCTTTTTGCGCCGATTCGGCCTTTATTTTGGTGGTGTCATAATTACCGGTAAATATGCCGCGCACCTCGACGTCCTGCTGCGAGGCGTTAAATTCTTTAATAATGCGCGTCATCTCCTGGGTGAATTTACCCTCGATCGGCGCGGGGAACATAAAGTCGATATTCTCTTTCGCCTGCGCGCCGGCGCAGGCAATAAGCGACAGGCCGACGGCGGCGGCGTTCAGCGGCTTAAGCATGGTTATTTTCCCTGAGTAAATTGCAATGGTTGCTGCTGTGAAACAGATGGATATCGGCCGGTGAGAAGCCGAGGACCAGCATGTCGCCCTTCTCCGGGGCGGCTCCGCGGTGGCGGCGCGTATAGCGCAGAGGCCCGACGGGCGTGCTGACGTGGATAAGGTAGTCGGCCCCCAGCAGCTCGCGCTGCTCGACCCAGGCGGGCAGGGTGAGCATATCGGGCGCCGGGGCGTCGCTGACGTGCTCCGGGCGGATGCCCAGCCACGCCTGCTGCTCGCCGCGCCAGGCGGGCGGCAGCGGGTAGCGCTGCTCGCTGATTTCGACCTCGCCATTGCGGCAGGGCACCGTCAGCAGGTTCATCGCCGGCGAGCCGATAAAGCCCGCCACGAACAGGTTTGCCGGGCTGTTGTAGAGTTCTTCCGGCGTGCCGACCTGCTGCACCCGACCGCCGTTCATCACCACGATGCGGTCCGCCATCGACATCGCCTCGGTCTGATCGTGGGTAACGTAGACGGTACTGATTTTCAGCTGCTGGTGCAGGGCCATGATGCTGTCGCGCACGTCGCTGCGCAGGCGGGCATCGAGATTGGAGAGCGGTTCGTCCATCAGGAACAGGCGCGGATTGCGCACGATGGCCCGCGCCATCGCCACCCGCTGGCGCTGGCCGCCGGAAAGCTTCCCGGGCCTGCGGTCCAGCAGCTCCTCCAGCTCCAGCATCTGCGCCACCTGCTGCAGGCGCGGCTCCCGGGTCGCCTTCTCCTCGCGGCGGATCTTCATCCCGAAGGTGATATTGTCCCGCACGGACAGATGCGGAAACAGGGCGTAGTTCTGGAAGATCATCGCGAAGTTGCGCTCCCGGGGCGACAGGGCGGTGATGTTCTCGTCGCGCAGCCAGATGTCGCCATCGCTGACGCTCTCCAGCCCGGCCAGCAGGCGCAGCAGGGTGCTCTTGCCGCAGCCGGAGGGGCCGACCAGCACCACGAACTCGCCGTCGTGGATAGTCAGCGACAGCGCGCTGAGCGCCGCCTTGCCGTCAAACTGCTTGCTGACGTTGTCGAGTTTCAGCACGGACGGTCCTCCAGCGGGCAGCTGATGGCCGCATCGTACAGCCACGGCCCGGCGTAGTGCGCCAGCGAGTGCTGGTAGCTGACCCACTGGTCGCCGACCTGGCGGTGCATCACGCAGGCCGGGGGCGACATATCGTAGTAAGGGCGGCGATCTTCATGGCAGTACGGCACCTGGTGGACGGTGCCCGGCACCGTGGCGATGGTCAGCTGGCGGTACTGGGTGAAGGCCAGGCCGTGATTGTGGCCGCAGAAGACCCGCACCAGCGCCGGAAAGCGGTCCGCCAGCGCCAGCAGCCGGTGGCCGTTCTCGCAGGCGATGGGATCCATCTGCGCGTGGCCCAGCGGCAGCGGTGGGTGGTGCATAAAAATCGCCGTCGGGCGGCCGTCGACGCGCACCAGCTCGGCCTCCAGCCACTCCAGCGTCTGCGGCGTTAAAAAGCCCTTCGACTCCCCGGCGAGGCTGGAGTCGATAAACAGCAGCCGGGTGGCGAAATCGTCGATGGCGTAGCGCATATTCTGCGCATCGCGCCCCAGCTGCGGACAGAGCGGCGACAGCGCCTCCAGAAAGTGCGCCTTGTCATCGTGGTTGCCGGGAATGAGCAGCAGCGGATAGTTCAGCCCGCCCAGCACCCGGCGGGCCACCTGATACTCCTGCGGGCGGCCGCAGTTGACGATATCGCCGCTGACCACCACCGCATCCGGGCGCTCGCGCAGGGCGTTGAGCTGCGACACCGCGTCCGCGTTGGCGGCGTTGACGTCGATAAAGCCGTACAGCTTCTCGCCGGCGCTTCGGAAGTGGGTATCGGATATCTGGGCTAACAGCATGACATACTCCTTATTTAATACCGGAGAAGCCGAAGCTTCTGAGGAACTGTTTCTGGAAGGTGATAAAGGCCACCATCAGCGGCAGGCAGACCATCAGCGTACCGGCGCAGATAACCCCCCACTGGCCGCCGGACTCCGCGCCCAGCGCGAAGGAGACGAGGCCCACGGTCAGCACCTGCTTATCGGGATCGTTGAGCATCATCAGCGGCCACAGGTACTCGTTCCAGTGATAGGTAATGCTTACCGTGGCGAAGGCCAGCACCGACGGCCAGCACATCGGCAGCAGCACCCGCCACAGCACCTGCCACCAGCGGCAGCCCTCCATCAGCGCCGCCTCCTCCAGCTCCTTCGGCACCGCGAGGAACGCCTGGCGCATCAGGAACACGCCGAAGGCGGAGGTGAAGTAGGGCATCATCACCCCGGTCAGGGTATTGAGCAGGCCGAGGCTCTTCAGCGTCATCATGTTCGGCACCATCATCACCACCGGCATGATCATCAGCTGCACCAGAAACAGCATGAACAGCGTCTGCTTGCCGCGAAACTCGTGGCAGGCGAAGACGTAGCCCGCCGTGGTGATGGTCAGCAGCTGCACGGCAAAGGTGCCGAAGGCAAAAATCACGGTGTTGGTGTACAGGCTCAGCCAGTCGGCGCTCTGCCACGCCTCGCGGAAGTTATCCAGCGTCAGCGGCAGGCGCGGCAGCACCGACGCCATATCGGCCGAAAAGGTCCCGGCGCTGAACGCCGACGACAGCATCCACAGAAACGGACTGACCCACAGCAGCGCCAGGCAGACCATCAGCGCCGCGAGGGTGAACGACTTCGCATAGCGCAGGCGCAGCCACAGCGGACGCGGCGCCGCCTGCGCCCGGTAGACAACGGGAGTAACTTCAGCGCTCATAGTGGGCTCCGCGCTCCAGCAGCTTCAGGTTGAGGAAAGAGAAGGCGAACAGCCCGGCCAGCGTCAGGAACGTTGCCGCCGACGCCTTGCCGAGATCGTGGGTCTCCCACGCCAGGTTCTGGATGTAGTACAGCAGCACGCTGGTGGCGTTATCCGGCCCGCCGTGGGTCATCACCGCCACGTGGTCAATCTGGGTAATCGAATAGATAAGCGCCGTGGTCACCACGAAGCTCAGGGTCGGGCGCAGCAGCGGCAGCGTCACCTTAAAGAAGATCTGCGTACTGCTCGCCCCCTCCATCATCGCCGCCTCCCGCGCCGATGCCGGAATGCCCTGCAGCCCGGCGAGAAAGAACAGCATGTAGTAGCCGGCGAACTTCCACACCCCGATCAGCGCCAGGGCGTACAGCGCGCTGCTGCGATCCCCCAGCCAGTTATTGTTCAGCGGCCCGAACAGCTTCGCCAGGTAGTAGTCCAGCATCCCCATCCCCGGCATAAAGATGAACAGCCAGATCGCCGCCGCGCTCACCATCGGCACTATCATCGGAAAGAAGAACGCCGTGCGCAGCCAGCGGTTGATCCGGTGGTTCTCCCACAGCGCCACCGCCAGCAGCAGCGCCAGCGCCACGCCGGGCACCACCGTCAGCAGCAGATAGATAAGGTTGTTGACCAGCGACTGCCAGAACGCCCCGTCGGCAAACAGCCGCAGGAAGTTCTCTGCCCCGACAAAGGGCGCATCCCCGCCCGCCGCCATGCGGGTATCGAACAGGCTGTCGTACACCGAGCGCGCCAGCGGAAAATAAGTAAACAGCGCCAGAAACAGCAGCGACGGAGAGAGGATGAGCCAGGGAAGCAGGCGATTTTTTGTCATCATCGGTGAAGGCCGTTGTAACGTTTCGATGGCGTGGCAGTGTGGGGACGGCGGGTTGCGATAGCGTGACGGCCGGGTGACGGTTTTATGAACGGTTGGCGGGAGCGGGCGCGGCGGCCGCTTGCATGGCGGGCCGGGACGGGTATAATCGCAGGCGTTTACATTCCCTTCCGTGCCGGAGTGGCGAAATCGGTAGACGCAGTTGATTCAAAATCAACCGTAGAAATACGTGCCGGTTCGAGTCCGGCCTTCGGCACCATTAGTACTTCCAAGACCATCCGAGAAAGTCCAGTAAACCCTTTAAAATCAATGCTGCGGCGTTTTTTATGTCCTGAGTCGTCCGAGGTAGTCCGTTGAAATCCGGATGCTATTGGGGGCATAATTGGGGGCATCTTAACTTCGATTAGAAATGTGCCCCCAAATGAAGCTCAACGCTAGGCAGGTCGAGACAGCAAAGCCAAAAGACAAAACCTACAAAATGGCCGATGGCGGCGGTTTGTATCTTGAGGTGACGAGCAAAGGATCTAAATACTGGCGCATGAAATACAGACGCCCCTCAGACAAAAAAGAGGATCGCCTCGCTTTTGGTGTTTGGCCTACTGTGACGCTTGCTCAGGCAAGAGCAAAGCGCGACGAAGCTAAAAAGCTTTTAGTGCATGGCATTGATCCAAAAGCCGAACAGAAAGAAGCTCAGGCCGAGAATTCAGGGGCGTACACTTTCGAAACTATCGCTCGTGAATGGCATGCCAGTAACAAGCGCTGGAGTGAAGACCATAGAGCGCGAGTTCTTCGCTATCTTGAGCTTTATATCTTCCCTCATATCGGTTCGTCCGACATTCGCCAGCTCAAAACCAGCCAACTGTTAGCCCCGATTAAAAAGGTTGATGCCAGTGGCAAGCATGACGTCGCGCAGCGTCTTCAGCAGCGTGTCACGGCCATTATGCGTTATGCTGTCCAGAACGATTACATCGACTCTAACCCGGCCAATGATATGGCTGGTGCTTTATCAACAACCAAAGCACGATACTATCCTGCTTTACCCTCTAGCCGGTTCCCTGAGTTTCTTGCTCGTCTTGCTGCATATCGTGGCCGTGTAATGACGCGGATCGCGGTTGAGCTTTCTCTGCTAACTTTTGTACGTTCCAGCGAGTTACGCTTTGCTCGTTGGGAAGAGTTTGATTTCGATAAATCTCTTTGGCGTGTACCTGCTAAGCGAGAAGAAATTAAAGGTGTGCGTTACTCATACCGTGGCATGAAGATGAAAGAGGAGCATATTGTTCCGCTTAGTCGGCAGGCGATGATTTTGCTAAACCAGTTAAAGCAAATTAGTGGTGATAAAGAGCTGCTTTTTCCCGGTGATCACGATGCAACTAAGGTCATGAGTGAAAACACGGTAAATAGTGCGTTGCGTGCCATGGGCTATGATACGAAAACCGAAGTTTGCGGACATGGTTTTAGGACGATGGCGCGTGGTGCGTTGGGTGAGTCAGGGTTATGGAGCGATGACGCGATTGAGCGCCAGTTGAGTCATTCAGAGCGTAATAATGTACGTGCAGCTTATATTCATACATCAGAGCATTTGGATGAACGTAGATTAATGATACAGTGGTGGGCTGATTATCTTGATGTTAATCGTAATGGTTACATACCAGCTTATGATTATGCAAAAATTTTGAAGTAAAAAGCAGTAGTTTACGTATTAAATCATGAGGTTAGGTTTTATTGTGTGTGATGAAAGTACCAAGATAAGAAAAAATACGTAAGAATAGTGATTTTAGCTTGATTTTTATCAATTAATGCTATATCTGTTAAATGTATATTGGACTTAGCGTTATATATTTATGGATAACGCTAGTGTTTTAGGTGGTTTATTTAGATGGATTATCAAACGGTTAGCAAAATATTTAGCAGGCCTGTAGTTTTGGAAATAGCTCAAAAAAACAGAACGAGCCTTTTCAAAGAGATTATTTATGAAACTTATCCTGTGAATAAAGTGGAGGATAAGTCAATATTTTCAATTTATGACGAAGTCTATAAAACACTTTTAAAAAAATACAGAAACGAATATGTTTATAAAAATGAAATAGCAAAAAAAATAATAAAGCGTAATCATAGGTTTAATAATGTTAGTTATGTCAATGAATTCAAGGTAAATTCATGCATCGCAGATGTTGTAATATTTAACAATTGCTCTACTGCATATGAGATCAAAACTGAACTTGATTCTTTCGAAAGGTTACAGGATCAGTTATCTGTTTATAAAAATGTTTTTGAGTTTGTATATTTGGTTATTCCATTGCAGAAATTGAAACAAGCATTAGACTTGCTTGATGATTGTACTGGGATAATTACATTGAATAGTTATAATGTATTGAGCTATGAACGTATGGCAAAATCTAATCTTATGATAATGTCAAAAGATAAAATGTTTAACTGTTTTAGACCGTCTGAATATATTTGTCTTCATGAGGAAATTACAGGTTCCTTACCTACCGGTAAAGCAGCACAAGTAAAAAATATGTGTAAGAATACCTTTATTGAATTATCTATTGAGCAAGCCTATGAGGAAATGCTCAATATTTTCAAAAAAAGATCATTGGATACATTTGAAAAGGAGAGTTTTGGCGCATTGCCACAATCATTATTAGCCACTCTTCTAAATTTGAGATTGAATAGAAAGTCTTTGAGTAACCTCAAAGAAAACATAAGAGAAACAATATGTTAATCCTCAAGGGGGCGCAGCATGTATCATTGTTATTTAAGAGGCAAACAGTATGAGTTGTTAGCGGTTAGAGCATGTATTTCAAAAATTGTTCAGAAAAACATGACGGTAATTATTGAGCCTGTGAGAGAAAGTAATCGTGATCTATACAGTTGCTTAAGAGAAGTAAGTCAATTCAATGCAAGGGTTATATTAATTGTAAACCCTAAATGCGGAGAGTTGGAACAGAATCAAAGGATGTTAGATTCGCTAATTAATGGTGCTATTGAGATTTACCCCTCTATTGAGCTCGGTTATATTGTGGATGATACCACGAGTTTTTCGCAGCTAAATTCTTTCTTCAATTCTTATGCACAGCATTCAAAGTCTATAATTCACTATGGCATTTATTCTAATAGCAATCAGTTGTTACAGTTAGAGATGTCTGACCCCCTCTTCAGAACGAACATATTTATAGATGGAAAATGTAGTCAACATTATATTTCAAATTTTAATCAAACCTTCAAGGTGTTAATTCATGACGGTTTAAATAGAACATCTACAAATGCTGGTTACTCAAATAATACAATCGAGTTTTTTTCTGATTTATATGTGAACTATATTCGCTTGGGATATCAAGGCTTTGGTGATTTTTCTATTGTGGGTGATCATTTCAGCGAAGGTGGTGGTCAGGCTATGACAGCCGCAATACACATCACTTATAAAGATCTTGACACTCCAGATATTTTAATTCATCACTTCCTGTCTGATCCGCGGAATCTATATGAAGATGTTGCAATTTTGATTGATGAGGCTTTGGAAAAATTAGAAGATTTTATTAATAATGTAAGGCCTGATATCCTTGCGTGGTCCAGTTCGTGCGTGGAACTAATTTCCATTTATAATACACCTGGACAAAACACTAACTTGGCTTATATTAAAAAATTATCTATCAAACATCATTTTGAACTAATGCATCATATTATATAGATAACAAGGGGTGCCTTTTGCACCCCTTTATTATTTTAATTATCATATTGTATTGTTTCTATTTTTGTAATTTAAAAATGGAATTAATAAGGGTTTATTTGTTCGTTATATAAAAGAGTTAGGCCGTAAATATGTTATGTCATAGATTTTGTCTGTCGAACTAAATAAAGAGGTATCTCACTTGTGCTCGTAATACTTTCCTACCTTTACTAACGCTTCATACCAATACGTGGGAGTGCGCAGGTCGAGTAAGTATTGATGCTGTATGTGTGTAAGGGGCGGAGCATAAGATAATCGACTTCACAATCTCCACTCTCTGATCCTACCCATGTAATGTGGACACAGCTCTAAGCGAGGTTTTCATTTTCAAATTGTTCCGGACTGAGACCGCCGCAGGCACTGTGACGACGCCACCGATTGTAATCACACTCGATATAATTAAATACCGTTGTCCGCATAATTTCCCGGCTAATAAAGTGCTCGCCGTGGATGCATTCCACTTTCAGCGTGTGAAAGAAGCTTTCCGCACATGCGTTATCGTAGCAGTTGCCTCTGGCGCTCATGCTTCCATGCAGTTTGTGCCGCTTCAGCAGTGCCTGATAATCTGCTGAACAGTACTGCCCGCCGCGATCCGTGTGAACGATAACCTCTTCTGGTCGTTTACGCCGCCACAGGGCCATCTGAAGTGCATCACAGGCAAGCTGCGCCGTCATCCGTGAGGACATCGACCAGCCGATAACCGCACGTGACCACAGGTCGATGACCACGGCAAGATAAAGCCAGCCCTCCTCAGTACGTAAGTAAGTGATGTCACCACACCACTTCTGGTTCGGGCCACTGGCGAAAAAATCCTGTTTCAACAGATTCTCTGAGACCGGTAGGCCGTGCTCACGGTAGCTGACCGGGCTGAAGCGACGTGAGGCCTTCGCCCGCAGTCCCTGACGGCGCAGGCTTGAGGCTATCGTTTTCATGTTATACATCAGGCCCTGCTCGCGTAGTACCTCTGCCAGCCGGGGTGCACCGTAGCGCTGTTTCGCCTGAAGGAATGCGTCGTGGACAGCGCTGTCGCAATCGTCGCGGAAACGCTGGCGTGCATTAATCACGCGGCAGCGGCGACGCCAGGCATACCAGCCGCTGCGGGCGACTTGCAGTACACGGCACATAGCTTTGATACTGAACTCTGCCTGATGTTTTTCGATGAAGACATACTTCATTTCAGGCGCTTCGCGAAGTATGTCGCGGCCTTTTGGAGAATAGCCTGCTCCGCCAGCTGGCGCTTCAGGCGGGCATTTTCGGCAGCCAGCTCATTCTCCCGTTCGGAAGACGTTTTCTGCTGCTGAATTTTGCTGCGCCAGGCATAAAGCTGAGACTCATAAAGGGAGAGTTGGCGGCAACGCCTATTCGCTCAGCAAGCTTCAGGGCTTCGCTGCGGTATTCAGGCGAATACTGTTTTCTTGGCTTCTTACTTACGGTTGCTGATTTAGTCATGTGAGTCACCTCTGTCTGAGAGTTTACTCACTTAGTCGCGTGTCCACTAATCGCGGGTAGGATCAGATTCTTAGTATCCAGCACCAGATTCACCATAGCTTCAGGTATGGTGTTTTGGTGATGGCGTGCCCGTGAACGATCGTCAAGCGATGAAGTATCATCCGGTGAGAAACGGGCAAGCCATTTATAGCCGGTTTTACGACTGATATTGAAGCGGCGGCATACCTCAGTAATCGAAAGCTCGCCTTCCTGAGAGGCCGCAATGAATTGTAAACGTTGCATGGTAACAGTCTCAGTCCAGGGCACGGTAAACCTCCGTTAGCTGCTTACCGTACTTTTATAACCTGTTACCCATGTGCCCGGTTCAAAGTGTTACCCATGTGACCGGTTCATACATTGCCGGCCCCCGCTGATGATTACTGTCCCTTACCGGCAATAATCGGCGCGATCAGCAGCAGCCGGGTGCGCACCTCAGACCACGGCTTGCTCTCTTCGCCCTTCGGCACGATGAAAAACTCGCCCTGCTTAATCGACACCCGCTCGCCGTTTCTGAAATCAATAAACAACTCGCCGTCGGTGACCATAAACAGCTTGTCCTCATCCTCGTGGGTGTGCCAGATAAACTCGCCCTCGGCGAGCAGGATAATGACTTTATAGTCTTCGGTTTCGGCGATGACTTTTGGCGACCAGACCGTCTCCAGGCGGGAGAACTGCTGATCCAGGTTGGTGACCAGTCCGAATGCTGAGGCTGGGTTCATCTTCGTCTCCTTCCCTATTTATTATCAGAAGCGGGCCTTCATGCCGATGCCGAGTTCGCGCGGGGCCACCATCGTGCCGGTTACGCCTGCCGTGCGGTCGTTGGCCTTGGTCGCCGGAGTGCGGCGGTCAAAGACGTTATCGACGTAGGTAAACAGCTCAAGGTTCTGCGTCGGGCTGTATGCCAGGCGCAGGTTGGCGATGGCATAGGAGCCGACGCGCAGGTTGCGGTCATTCTGATCGTTGGAGTAGTAGCGGTTGATGTAGCGCATATCGCCGCTCAGGCGAACCTGCTCGGTGATGTCCCAGTCGCTGCCGAGGTTGAACATGTAGCCCGGCGCTTTGGCGAACTTGTTGCCCTCAAACGAGTTACCGCGATAGTCGTTGAACTTCTTGATTTCGCTGTGCAGTAGCCCGACGCCGCCGCGCAGGCGCAGGTTGTCCAGCACCCGGTAGTCGGCGCTGGTTTCCAGGCCGTAGGTCACGGCTTTATCGGCATTGACCAGGATCGAACCGTTAGGCCTGTCCGCGGTGTAGTCGGTTACCGAACTCTGGAAGTCCTTATAGTCGGTGTAGAACAGGTTGCTGGTAAGCAGCAGGCGGTTATCCAGGGCGTTGATGCGCGAGAACAGTTCGTAGTTCCAGGCCTTCTCCGGGGAGAAGGTATAGTAAGAGTGGCCGGAGAAGTTAACGCCCGTCCCGCCCGGCGCGTAGCCCCTGCTGACCATGGCGCCGACCGTAACATCGTCGGTGATGTCGTAGCTGAGCGAGGCCTTCGGCAGCACCGCGTCAAAGCCTTTGCTGTAGTCGTGATACTCGCCGGGCACGTAGCTGGTGGTGCCCTTATGCTGCACCTTGTCGTACTGATAGCGTAACCCGCCGGTCAGCCGCCACTTCTCCGCCAGCCGGCGGGTCACTTCCGAGAAAATGCCCAGGCTGTCGTTGGTTAGATCGGCGTCCGCTTTACCTAAGGCGTTATCCAGCACGTTGGTGGCGGTCTCTCTCGAGTAAAACACGCCCGCCATTCCGCTCCAGAGAGACTCTTCCGTACCGAAGTTCATCCGCGTCTCGTTGGAGACGTTGTGCGAATCGCGCCGGGCGATGCCGGGGAACATTTTGGTGAAGGTGTAGCGGTAGCGGGAGCCGGAATACTGGGCCTGGTTCGACAGCGTAATGTCGTTTTCGAAATCATACTGCAGATCGAAGATCCCCACGTCGCTGGTGGTGCGCGACCGGTTGGTGCTCAGCCCTGCATTTTGCAGCTTATGGTAGGGCCGGGTGGCGGACTCGGCGTCCGGACTTTCGTCCATCGCGTGGGAGTACGTCAGCTTAGCCTTAAACCACGGGCTTTCCGCCGGCTGAAACAGCGCCTTGACGCGGGCGTTGATGTTCTCATAGCGCTTATCCAGCCCGCCGTCGAAGTAGTTCGGGTTGGTGTAGTTGATGTAATCATGGCGGCCGCTGTAATCCATCGCCAGGCGCAGGGCGATGTCGTCGCTCACCGGGCCGCTGGCGGCAAATGAGGCGCGCTTTTTAGCGTGGGAGCCGTACAGCACCTGGCCGTCAAATTCCGGCGTAAAGGTCGGGTCGTTAGTCTTGACCACGATAGCGCCGGCGATGCTGTTCGCCCCCTGCGAGGTGGTCTGCGGGCCGCGGTAGACCTCCATCGAGCTGACGTCCCACAGGGCGCCGCCGCCGAGGCCGTACTCCGCCGCGCTGATGTAGCGCCCGTCGACGTTGATCGTCGCGCGCGGAATCGGCTTGGAGAGGAAGGTGTTGCCGCCGGTGAGCGGGCCGTTGGTGTCGATACCGCGGATGGTCGGCGCGCCGGTGGGGCTGGTGTAGAGCACGTTGGGCGTGCCCTGTAGCGCATCGGCGAAGGTGACCGCATCGGGCCTCGCCTTCAGCGCCTCGCCGGAGATCACGGTCACGGAGCTGGACGTTCGCTTAAGCGTCCGGTCGGTTTTTTCCCCGGTGACGATAATTTCATTGAGATTCTGCGGATTAGCGCTTTTCTCTTCTTCACCTGCCGCAGCAAGTGCCTGACCGTTCAATGAGTATAAGGTGAATACCAGCGCGCCGTTGATGGCTATTTTCCCGCAAGAGACGAACCGGTTTCCCGGCAGAGTAGACCGCGTCATGTCGATTCCTTTTCAACCATTAAATTGCTGTGACAATTGTTATTGTTTGTGATAATCATAATTATTATCATTTGCATTTGTAAATATATATCACCGCTGTAATACCTGGAAAGAAATATTTTTTAGGGCCGATCAGGCGGCAGCCGCCGCTGCGTTAAGCATTTTGTTGCCGTGCGGAAAAGGGGGAAGTCGTTAATTTTGTGTGCCTTTTATAACGACGATGGGGAGTTATATCCGCGCAGAGTGTGCGTGAACCCGTTAAATGTCGTTAACGCGTAGCGCGATATTTCAATCAGCGACCTATCTTCATAATTATTTGAATATGAATGCTTTTAGCTTTCGCCTGATTAAGTTGGTTGAAAATGATAGGGGACGCCGCTGCGGGCGGTATCTGATGATGAAGGCAGGTCTGGCTTATCCAGCGCTGAGCGGATCCTGAAGCATATCGTCATCTGGCGGCTGGACGCCCGGGAAGATATTGTGACGCTGCTAAGCGCCATCGAAAATCTTATTGAGCAGTCTCCTCACCTGAATGCGCGATATAACCTGAGCGATGATGGGGAATTAATGAAATACGCCGGGCAGACGTAGCGCGACTGCTGCTTGCAGGCCGGGTCGGCGGCGGGCTGGTCATCGCCGCTGATTTCGGTTCCCCGCCTGCTGAGCGGTGCGCTGGCGAACTGCCGTTACGCCTGCCCCGCCCGGCGCGCGCTGGTGCGCGCCAGCGCCGCGAAATCCAGATCGCCGTCGCCGTGGGCCAGCCCTTCGATAATGGCATCGCGCACCGTGCTGGCGAGCGTCAGGGGCACGCGGGCCTGCTCCGCCGCCGCGATGGCGAGATTGACGTCCTTCAGGCCCAGCGCCAGCCGGAACCCTGCGGGCGTGAAGCGCTCGTCGGCAATAGCGCTGCCGTAGCCCTGGTACACCGGCGAGGCGAACCCGGTGCTGGTCACCAGGCCAAGAAAGTCGGCGGCGTCCACGCCGTGGCCGCGCACCAGCGCCGCGGCCTCGCCCATCGCGCCGATGGCGCTGGCAATCATAAAGTTCACCGCCAGCTTCACCACACTGGCCTGCTCCGGGCGCTCGCCGTAGCGCCAGGTTTTGCGGCCCATCACGTCGAACAGCGGCTGCACCGCGTCAATGGCGGCGGCCTCTCCGGCGGCGAGAATATTAAGCTCCCCGGCCTCGGCCACGTCGACCCGTCCCAGCACCGGCGCCGCCACGTAGCGGATGCCGCGCCCGGCAAAATCTGCCGCCAGCCCGGCGGAAAGTTCGGCGGAGACGGTGGCCATATTGACCACGATAGCGCCGGGGCGCAGCGCCTCGTCGGCCGCCTGCAGCGTACTGCGGGTGGCCGCATCATCGGCCAGGATCAGAATAACCACATCCGCATCCCGCACCGCCTCGCGGGGAGAAGAAGCGATGTGTGCCCCGCGCGCCGCCAGCCGCTGCCCCGGCTCCGGGCTGCGGTTCCACGCCCGCAGATCATAGCCCGCCGCCAGCAGGTTAGCCGCCATCGGCCAGCCCATCGTTCCGAGACCTAAAAAGCTTATCTTCATCACGCCACTCCGTAACAGGAAACGATTGATTCCAGAATGTAGCAGTAAACGGTGGGGGAGGGTAAATAGCAGTAGGTGGACAATCTTCAGAAGACCGTCTTTGCGTTAGCGCGTGCTGCCCGGCGGTGGGCAGAATCGAATCGCGGAGCCCCGGCGGAGAGCGTACAACTTAAAAACGGCCGCTGAGGCCCGGCAGGTCGGCATCGCGGATGACGCCGGGGTGGGCGTCAATCGCCCGCAGCAGCGCCGAATCGAGAAGCGCGCGGGCGCCGCTATCGCCGCGCAGGGCCAGCAAGCGCTCGCGCCAGGCGGCGCTGAACCCCACCGGATGCCCCGGGAACCCCTGCCAGCGTAGCCTGACCTGCTCCGCGCCCTCGGCGAGCGCCTGCGCCACCCGCCGGTGATCTTCCGCCGTGATCCACGCCATATCGCCGGGCACAATCAGCCAGCCCGCCCGCGCCTGCGCGGCGCGCGCCCCGGCGGCAATGCTCTCGCCGGAGCCGCCGCTGGGCAGGCAGACGGCCCGGACGCCGCGCCGCTGCGCCAGCGTCAGGATCTCCGCATATTCAGGACGGGTCACCACAACTGGCGGCAGCCCGCTGGCCTGCGCGTGCGCCAGCGTCTGCTCCAGCAGCGGGGTGCCGTCGGCAAGGGGCGCCAGCAGCTTATTGCCGACGCCGCCCGCCCGGCGGAAGCGGGCGCCGAGTCCGGCGGCGAGGATGATGATACCGGGCGTATTCATGGGTGACACTCCGTCAGTGGCGATAGGGCATTATTCCTCGCCTGCGGGGGAAGGTCTAATGGTGATGCCCGACTCTCTGTATCTTATTTTGTTATGCCATAATTGAATGATTCACGCATGTTGCGAGATTTCTTTGCCGCTATTGAAACACGGGACGAGAAGATAGTCGGTCAGCCGCTTGATAATCGCTTTTCACCTGGGGCGAGCTCAGGTGCGCCAGCGGGAATTTTTCCGGCAAATGTGCTCAAGAGCTACAGTATTATTAAGGAGATCACTCATGACGGAATATTACTGGCGCGATCTTCATGACAGGGACAATAGCTGGCAGGGGCTTGAGTTGGTCTTGCGGCATCAGCGCGTTCAGGACCAGGGTCTGGAGATGCTGAGCGGCCATTGTGGCCGCATGGTGTTGCGCTTAAATAAAGAGCCGCTGTATTGGGGAACCATGCTCAAAGACCACTCCGGCGCCTGGCTGGTGTTTAATGCCGACCACAGTGGCTCCGGGAGCCTATTACCTTCCGTCACGTCTGCTGATGTGGAACGAATGAAAAATCGGCAAGATACGACCCGGATACGGGAGTGGTGCCGCTATTTTGCCCGCCAGCTAGCATCCGCGTCAGAATCTCTCTTCCCCCCTTCCCGCTGGATATTAAGGCCAATGACCGCAGGACAGCGTCCTGCTCCCCGCACCTGTAAAGAAGCAGATCCGGGTGCCAGCTGGTGCTTCTATTCACCCGAGTCCGCAGGCAATTTAGGTTTTGACTGGCGTCTTGAGGGGCAGGATTTTCCCGATTTACGCAATCCTGAGAAAATTACGCTGGCTGACTGGTGGTGGAGTGAAAGTCCTCTGCTTGCGACGCACAACGTAAAGCCGAATTCAGGGCGGGTGAAGTGGTGGCGAAAAAAAAGTCGCGAGAGATCATTACCGCCCGTATTGGTCTGGTATATCGGTGGATTTGGCGCCTATCTGATTATTGATGGACACTCTCGCCTGCAGGCCGCGATAGAAGAGAAAATTCCACCGCAATTTTTGGTTCTCAGTGGGTTAACGGAGAGGGAGTTATCGCCCGATCCGCAGGCCGCAGCGCGAACGCTACGCGGGCTGGAGCAACAGCTAAGCACAAACAGAAACTGCAGCATTCAGGGCGTCAATCAAACGCTTATTAACCTTTACGACACGCGCTACCTGTATGCTGCAGCCCACAGCAGGGCGACATTGGGAAACGGAGAGGCCTGGGCAGATGACGTTCTCACCTATTTAAATAAACATCAGCTAACGGATAAGTGGGGCGCTATTTTTGAGCGGATAAGCGATCAATAGTCCCGGCACTATTACTGACTATCGGGAGATTTTTCGGGTGCAGACAGCGGCTATTTTAGCCGCTTTTGCACCAATTCATGCTTTAGCTTCCACGATATCCGCCACGCCCGTAGGCATAAGAAATCGTCTACGGCTTGCGCAAACCACCGGGTATTGAGAAGCGCAATCGAGGCAATACTCAGCCCGGCATTAAGCAAAGCCGTAATCAGATAGAATAGCCGGTTCTCAGTACCGCCGAACGCCTGCGTTAAAGCAAAAACGATATAGCCTGAAGAGAGCGCAGCCAGGCCGCAGACCAGGATTAAATATCCTGTGAGCGCCCTGGAATATCCTCTGCCGAGCATAATTACAGGCGCATATAACAAGGGGCAAAATAGCAGGATACTGGGGACAACGCCGGCCATAACATCATATTCTGGCCATTCCGCGAGTGTGAAAATGCCCCGCCAGATAAAGAACAGCGGGTGGGTGAAGCTGATAAGCGCGCAAAACATACTGACCACGAGCGGCCACGAGAACAGGAGCTGATGTCTTATGGCCGGCGAAAGCGCGTGAGTCATGGGATCGACACCCGGCGCATTTCCTTGCCTGAGCTGCATCTCAAAGCGTTTCATCCGCGCCATGCTGGCTCTGAGCTGCTTCATGTCACCTCTGATAGATATAAAGTGGACTTACCGCAGCTGAATTGTAACCCGTCTGTTGCTTAAAATCGCCCGATCTAAAACGACTAAAGCAGCCCGCGGGCTGCTCTGTTTCTTAATGCTTAACTACCTATCACCCCGCCATCCTCTTTCACAATCACCACCGTTGCCGACCTCGGCCGCCCGTCGGCCAGCCCGTCCGGCCAGTTGGAGACCGCCCGCGGATTGGCGGGATCGGTAATATCGTCGCCGCCTTCGCCCGGATGCTGGATGTTGATAAACAGCGTGCGGTTATCCGGCGTAAAGGCGATGCCGGTGATTTCGCAGCCGCAGGGGCCGGTGAGGAAGCGGCGGTAGTCGTTGCTGCCGGGAAGGGTCGCCACCATCTGGTTGTTGCCCATGCCTTCGTAAGCCTTTTTATTGATGGTGCTGGAGGATACGTCGGTCTGGATCCACAGTACGCCGCGGTGGTCGAAGGCGAGGCCGTCGGGGCTGCCAAACGCCGCGCCCTGCATGCTGCCTTTGGTTGCCGGATCGTCGCCGTCGGGGCGACCGGCCAGCACCAGAATGTCCCACGCAAAGCGCGCGGCGGCCGGATCCGAGCCGACTTCGCGCCAGTGCATGATGTGGCCGAACAGATTATTGGCGCGCGGGTTGGCGGCGTCCGGTGGCGCCTTGCCCTCTTTACCGCGATCGCTGTTGTTGGTGAGCGTGCAGTAGACGCTGCCGCTGGCGTGAGGATCGACGGCGATCCACTCCGGGCGATCCATTTTGGTGGCCCCCACCGCGTCGGCGGCCAGCCGGGTTTTGATCAGCAGATCCCCCTGGCTGTCGAAGCCGTAGGCCTGATCCAGGCCGTTTTCACCGAACCTCAGCGGCAGCCAGTCGCCGGTTCCGTCCGGGTTGAAGCGGGCAACGTACAGCGTTCCCGACGTCAGCAGGTCCATGCCGGCTTTACGATCGGCGGGATCGTATTTTTTATCGGAGACAAATTTGTAGATGTACTCGAACTTCTGATCGTCGCCCATGTACACCACCGCCCGCTTATCGGCCGCCAGGGTGACGGCAGCGCCTTCGTGCTTGAAGCGGCCGAGCGCCGTGTGCTTGCGCGGCGTGGAGTGCGGATCGTAGGGATCGATCTCCACCACCCAGCCAAAGCGGTTCGGCTCGTTGGGGGTCTTATCGACGCTGAAGCGGTCGTCCACTTCGCTCCAGCGGTAGGAGGCGTCGCTGTCGCTGATACCGTAGCGTTTCTCAAGCGTCGTGGCGGCGGCTTTTTTAACAAAAATATCTGACCAGTTCTCTTCGCAGGTCAGGTAGGTGCCCCACGGCGTGCGGCCGTTGGCGCAGTTCTGCATGGTGCCGAGCACGCGCTCGCCCAGCGGGTCCGCCGCCGTTTTCATCAGCGTCTGGTGGCGGGCGGGGCCGGTGAGCAGCATCGGCGTATTGACGGTTATCCGCCGGGCAAAGGCCGAGGGGCGCACCACCTGCCAGCCGCTGTCCGCCTTCTTCACTTCAATCACCGACACGCCCATGGCGTTCTGCCCCTTGCGCGCCTTGTCCAGGCTCCAGCCGGCGGTGCCGTCTTTGAACAGCATGCCGTTATCAATGTATTCGTGGTTGAGGGCCAGCAGGCCGTGGTCCGGGCCGTCGCCGCCCTGCGGCAGGCTGAACCAGGCCATGCCGTCGTGGTGCATCCCGGCCTGCAGCGCCTGCTCATCGCTGCTGTTGCTGGCGTCCGGTTTGAAGTCGGGCATTCCGCCCGCGATGCCGGTGGCGTCGCCCCAGCGGTAAAAGGGGCGCGCGACGTAGCCCGGCGGCACGGTGACGGTATCCGCCGTGGAGACGGGAATGCTGGTAAATCCCAGCGCCACGGCCTTCGCCAGCGGCGTGGTCTGCGGAGCAGACGCTAAGGCGCTGCCGGTGCCGGTCAGAAAGGGAAAAGCAACGCCAGCCCCGGCCACCGCGCCCAGCTGCAGAAAGCGGCGGCGGGAGAGGTAGGCATCTGCCACCTCCGAAAACGCCGGATTGAGGCTGCGGTTGCTGATATCGGCGCGGTGCTCGTTTTTGAAAACGGATTTTAGCGGTCTGCCCATTGCGGCTTCCTGTTATTGTGACGTTAAGAGGTGAATGTGCTGACCAGCTTAAGAATAGTTTGTTACAAATTAATAACAGGTATGGGGAAAGATTGCCGGATGTGTCCGGATCGGCGCCGCGGCCTCCCTGCCGCACTTGTACGCCGCAGAATTAAAAAGCAATCTCCGGAGTGTTTTGCCACGCGAAAGCCGCCACACTGCGACTGTGTTACTCTTTTTTCAGCCACAGCGCAGAGGACGGTTATGATGTCAAAACGTGCCCCCTGGACCACCGACGATGCCCGCTGGCAGGCGGTGGTCGAGCGCAACAAAGCCGCTGACGGACACTTCGTCTACGGCGTACGCACCACCGGCTTCTACTGCCTGCCGTCCGGCTCGACGCGTCTGCCAAAGCGCGAGAACGTTGAGTTCTTCGACTCGCCGGCAGAGGCCGAATCGCAGGGCTATCGCCCCGGCAAGCGCTTCCTACGCCAGCAGGCGAGCGATCCGGCGGCGGCCATTGCACGCGCCTGTCGCTATATCGAAGCGTGCGACGATCCGCCGACCCTGGCCGATATTGCCGCCCGCGCGGGAATGAGCGCCTTCCATTTTCACCGCCTGTTCCGGGCCGCTACCGGGCTGACGCCGAGGGGCTATGCCGCCGCGCACCGCAGCCAGCGCCTGCGCGGCCGGCTGCGCGAGGCTCAGCGCGTCACCGATGCTTTCGTCGATGCCGGGTTCGGCTCCAGCGGCCGGTTTTATGAAAGCGCCCCGGCGATGCTCGGCATGACGCCGAAAAGCTGGCGGGCCGGGGGCGAGGGCGTGCGCATCTGGTTTGCCCTCGGGGCCTGCTCGCTGGGCGATATTCTGGTGGCGCAGAGCGCGAAGGGCATCTGCGCCATTCTGCTCGGCGAGGATGCCGACGCCCTGCTGCGCGAGCTGCAGGACAGCTTCCCGCAGGCGGAGTTGGTGGGCGGCGACGCGGCGTTTGAGCAGGTCGTTGCCAGGGTTGTCGGCTTTGTGGAGGATCCGCAGAGCGGGCTCGGCCTGCCGCTGGACATTCGCGGCACCGCCTTCCAGCAGCGGGTGTGGCAGGCGCTGCGCGATATTCCGCCGGGGGCCACCGTCAGCTACGCCGAGGTCGCCCGCCGCATCGGTTCGCCGAACGCCGTACGCGCCGTCGCCGGGGCCTGCGCCGCTAATAAACTGGCAGTGGCGATCCCCTGCCACCGGGTGGTGCGCAACGACGGCGCACTGTCGGGCTACCGCTGGGGCGTCGAGCGCAAGCGGGCGCTGCTGGAGAAAGAGGCGAAGGCCGGCTAGTCCCGCTCCTCCTTCAGACGCCGCCAGAGGGTGGTCCGGCTGATGCCGAGCCGCCGGGCGGCGGCCTGCCTGTCGCCTTTGCACAGCGCCAGCGTCTCGCTGGCCGTTAGCGGCACAACTGCCGGGACCGCATCCTGCCGGGCATAGATCTCCGGCACCACCATCTTCAGATCGCGCGCATCCTGCGGGCCGCCGTTTGCCAGCAGCAGCGCCAGCCGCTCGGCGACGTTGCGCAGCTCGCGAATATTGCCCGGCCAGGCGTAGTCCAGCAGCGGAGTGATGTACTGCTCCAGCCGCCGGGCCAGCGGCTCGCCGGGCGTCACCGCCATCGCCGCCAGCGCGCGATAAATACTCTCCCTGGCCAGCAGGCGGATATCCTCTCCGCGTGCGCGCAGCGGCGGGATCGGCAGGCGCAGCGCGCTCAGGCGGTAGAACAGGTCGGCGCGGAAGCGGCCCTCGGCAATGTCGCGGTCGAGGTTGCAGTGGGTGGCGCTGATCACCCGGAACTCGACGTCGATGGGCTGATGGCCGCCGACGCGGGTGACGCGCCGCTCCTCAAGCACCCGCAGGAGTCGGGTCTGCAGATGCAGCGGCATCTCGCCGATCTCGTCGAGAAACAGCGTGCCGCCGCTGGCCACCTCCAGCAGCCCGCTGCGCCCGCCGCGCCGCGAGCCGGTGAACGCCCCCTCTTCATAGCCGAACAGCTCGGCCTCAAGCAGCGATTCGGCAATGGCCCCGCAGTTGATCGCCACGAACGGCGGCTGCCGCCCGCGTCCGGCGGCGCCGCGGCGGGCGAAGTACTCCTGGTGCAGGGCCTGGGCGGCCAGCTCTTTGCCGGTGCCGGTCTCACCCTCAATCAGCACCGCCGCCGACGAGCGGGCGTAGAGCATGATGGTATTGCGCACCCGCACCATCGGCGGCGAGTCGCCCTGTAAATCCGCCAGGCCGTAGCGCGCCCTGAGCGTATCGCTCCGGCGGCCGGCGGCGCGGCGCTGTGCTCCGCCCAGCGACAGGCGGGTGAGATCCAGCGCATCGCTGAAGGCTTCCCGGATGGTGGTCGCCGAATAGAGAAAGATGGCGGTCATGCCCGCTTCCTCGGCCAGTTCGGTCACCAGCCCGGCGCCGACGACGGTGTTTATCCCGGCGGCCTTCAGTTCGCCTATCTGCCCGCGGGCGTCCTCTTCGGTGACGTAGCTGCGCTGCTCCAGCGGCAGGGTAAAGGCGGTCTGAAACTCCTGCAGCGCCGGCAGCGGCGTTTTATAGGTGATGACGCCGATGCGCTCGCTGACCCGCCGCGCCTTGCTCAAGGCCTGGAGCAGATCGAAGCCGCCGGGGCGGATCAGAATCACCGGCACCGACAGGCGGCTCTTGAGATATGCGCCGTTGGATCCGGCGGCAATGATGGCGTCGCAGTGCTCGGTGGCGAGTTTCTTGCGGATGTACTGTACCGCTTTTTCAAAGCCGAGCTGGATCGGCGTGATGGTGGCAAGGTGGTCGAACTCAAGGCTGATATCGCGGAAGAGATCGAACAGCCGGGTAATGGAGACGGTCCAGATAACCGGCCGGTCGGCGTGGGGGACAGGGCTGGCGTCAGACATAGCGAATCACCGAGTTTGTTTCATGAATGTTGCAATTTTAACCGATGAAACGCGTTATGAAACGCGAGCCGTTGCACCTTTTCACCATTCTCTTAGCTCAGTGAATAATAAAGTGAATTTTTTCATGGTGTTAGTCAGTAAGGCTGGTGAGGTCCGTTTTCTGGCATACCTCTTGCTCCTTTGTGTTTACATTTGAATAACAAAAGGGTGCTGCCATGGGCACACGATCACCGGGACAGGCGTTTCGCGCCGCCCTCAGTAAAGAGAAGCCGCTGCAGATTGCCGGCGCGATTAACGCCAACCACGCCCTGCTGGCGCAGCGGGCGGGGTTTGAGGCGATTTACCTTTCCGGCGGCGGCGTGGCGGCGGGTTCGCTGGGCCTGCCGGATCTCGGCATCTCCACGCTCGACGACGTGCTGACCGATATCCGCCGCATTACCGACGTCTGCCCGCTGCCGCTGCTGGTGGACGTCGACAGCGGCTTCGGCGCCTCGGCGTTTAACGTCGCCCGCACCGTGAAGTCGGTGAGTAAGGCGGGCGCCGCCGCGCTGCATATTGAGGATCAGGTGGGCGCCAAGCGCTGCGGCCACCGTCCCAATAAGGCCATTGTGCCAACGGCGGAGATGGTGGACCGCATTAAAGCGGCGGTGGACGCCCGCCCCGATGACGATTTCGTGATTATGGCCCGCACCGACGCCCTGGCGGTGGAGGGGCTGGAGGCGGCGCTGGAGCGGTCGATGGCCTACATCGAGGCCGGGGCCGACATGCTGTTTCCCGAGGCGATCACCGAGCTTGCGATGTACCGCCAGTTTGCCGACGCGGTGCGGGTGCCGATCCTCGCCAATATCACCGAGTTCGGCGCCACGCCGCTGTTCACCACCGAGGAACTGCGCTCGGTGAATGTGGCGATGGCGCTCTATCCGCTGTCGGCGTTTCGTGCCATGAACCGCGCGGCGGAGCGGGTCTACGGCGCCCTGCGCCGGGACGGGACCCAGCAGGCCGTTATCGACAGCATGCAGACCCGCAGCGAACTCTACGACAGCATCAACTACTACCAGTTTGAAGAGAAGCTCGACGCCCTGTTCGCCAGGGGCGGCGGCCGCTAGGGCCGCGCAGCAAGCCTTACCCTACACCTGCATTACCAAAAAATAAGAATGAGGCCAGTATGAGTGAAACGACCCTTTTACAAAGTACGAATGGCAGTAAACCGAAAAAGTCCGTCGCCCTCTCCGGCGTGCCGGCGGGCAATACCGCCCTCTGCTCGGTAGGCCGCAGCGGCAACGATCTGCACTATCGCGGCTACGATATTCTCGACCTTGCCCGCCACTGCGAGTTTGAAGAGGTGGCCTGGCTGCTGATCCACGGCAAGCTGCCCAACCGCGATGAGCTACTGGCCTATAAGACCCGGCTGAAGGCGCTGCGCGGGCTCCCCGCCAACGTGCGCACGGTGCTGGAGTCGCTCCCCGCCGCGTCGCATCCGATGGACGTGATGCGCACCGGCGTGTCGGCGCTGGGCTGCACCCTGCCGGAGAAGGAGGGGCACACCGTCTCAGGAGCGCGGGATATCGCCGATAAGCTGCTGGCCTCGCTGGGTTCCATCCTGCTCTACTGGTATCACTACAGTCACAACGGCGAGCGCGTTCAACCGGAGACCGACGATGACACGGTCGGCGGCCACTTCCTGCACCTGCTGCACGGCAGGGCGCCGTCGGAGAGCCACATTAAGGCGATGCACGCTTCGCTTATCCTCTACGCTGAACACGAGTTCAACGCCTCGACCTTTACCAGCCGGGTGATTGCCGGCACGGGATCGGATATCTACTCCGCTATTATCGGCGGCATCGGCGCGCTGCGCGGGCCGAAGCACGGCGGCGCCAACGAGGTGTCGCTGGAGATCCAGCAGCGCTACGAGACCCCCGACGAGGCCGAACAGGACATCCGCCGCCGCATTGAAAACAAAGAGGTGGTGATCGGCTTCGGCCATCCGGTCTACACGATTTCCGATCCGCGCCACGAGGTGATCAAGACCATTGCCCGGCAGCTGTCGCAGGAGGCCGGATCGATGAAGATGTACGACATCGCCGACCGGCTGGAGGCGGTGATGCAGGAGACCAAGAAGATGTTCCCCAACCTCGACTGGTTCTCGGCGGTCTCCTACAACATGATGGGCGTCCCCACCGAGATGTTCACTCCGCTGTTTGTGATGGCCCGCGTCTGTGGCTGGTCGGCGCACATCATCGAGCAGCGGCAGGACAACAAAATCATTCGCCCTTCGGCCAACTACACCGGACCGGAAGAACGCCCCTTTGTTGCCCTGGCGCAGCGCCCGTAATCTTTAAAAAGGAAACCGTGATGTCTCAGCCTGTTGCCGCGCAGCGCGCACCCTTTGACCGGGAAATGGTCGATATTGTTGATTACGTAATGAACTACCGCATTGAGTCCGACGTTGCCTGGCGCACCGCCCACTACTGCCTGCTGGATACCCTCGGCTGCGGGCTGGAGGCGCTGGAGTACCCGGCCTGCAAAAAGCTGATGGGGCCCGTTGTTCCCGGCACGGTGGTGCCGAACGGCGCCCGGGTGCCCGGCACCCAGTTTCAGCTCGATCCGGTGCAGGCGGCCTTTAACATCGGGGCGATGATCCGCTGGCTCGACTTTAACGACACCTGGCTGGCGGCGGAGTGGGGGCATCCCTCCGATAACCTCGGCGGCATTCTGGCGGTGGCCGACTGGCTGTCGCGTAGCGCGGTGGCCGCCGGCAGGCCGCCGCTGACCATGAAGGCAGTGCTGAACGGCATGATCAAGGCCCACGAGATCCAGGGCGTCATCGCCCTGGAGAACGCCTTCAACCGCGTCGGACTCGATCACGTTCTGCTGGTGAAAGTGGCCTCCACCGCCGTGGTCGCAGAGATGCTGGGCCTGAGCCGGGAAGAGATCCTCAACGCCGTGTCGCTGGCGTGGGTAGACGGCCAGGCGCTGCGCACCTATCGCCACGCGCCCAACGCCGGCAGCCGCAAGTCCTGGGCCGCCGGGGACGCCACCTCGCGGGCGGTGCGCCTGGCGCTGATGGCGGGTATCGGCGAGATGGGCTATCCCACGGCGCTGACGGCAAAAACCTGGGGCTTCTACGATGTCTCCTTTAACGGCGAGCCGCTGCGCTTCCAGCGCCCGTACGGTTCCTATGTGATGGAGAACGTGCTGTTTAAAATCTCCTTCCCGGCGGAGTTTCACGCCCAGACCGCCGTCGAGGCGGCGATGACCCTGCACCGCAGGATGCGCGAGGCCGGTAAATCGGCGGCGGACATCGAGCATGTCGCCATCCGCACCCACGAAGCCTGTATCCGCATTATCGACAAGCAGGGGCCGCTCAATAACCCGGCCGACCGGGACCACTGTATTCAGTATATGGTTGCGGTGCCGCTGCTCTGGGGGCGGCTGACCGCCGCCGACTACGAGGACAGCGCAGCGGCCGATCCGGCGATTGATGCTCTGCGCGCCCGCATTGAATGCCGGGAAGACCCGCAGTTCACCCGCGACTATCACGACCCGGACAAGCGCTCTATCGCCAACGCGCTGACCGTGACCTTCGCCGACGGCAGCCGCCTGGACGAGGAGGTGGTCGAGTATCCCATCGGCCACGCCCGCCGCCGCGAGGAGGGTATTCCGCTGCTGGTAGAGAAGTTCAGGACCAACCTGGCGCGCCAGTTCCCGGCCCGCCAGCAGCAGCGCATCCTCGACGCCTCGCTGGACAGAGCGCGGCTGGAGCAGATGCCGGTCAATGTGTACCTCGACCTGTTCGTTATCTGATCCGGAGGCCGCTATGTCTTATGAATCCTGGTATCAGCGCTCGATTAACGATCCCGGCGGTTTCTGGGCGGAGCAGGCCGGCCGCATCGACTGGCAAACGCCGTTTACCCGCGCGCTGGACTACGATAACCCGCCGTTCGCGCGCTGGTTCTGCGGGGGCACCACCAACCTGTGCCACAATGCCGTCGACCGCTGGCTGGCGAGCCAGCCCGAGGCGCTGGCGCTAATCGCCGTCTCGGCGGAGACCGGTGAGGAGCGCACCTTCACTTTTCGCCAGCTGCACGCCGAAGTAAACCGGGCGGCGGCGGTGCTGCTGACGCTCGGCGTCGGGCGCGGCGACCGGGTGCTGGTCTATATGCCGATGATCGCCGAGGCGCAGATCCTTCTGCTTGCCTGCGCGCGCATCGGCGTTATCCACTCGGTGGTGTTCGGCGGCTTCGCCTCCCACAGCCTGGCGGCGCGCATCGACGACGCGCGCCCGGCGCTGATTGTTTCCGCCGATGCGGGCAGCCGGGCGGGGAAAATCATTCCGTATAAGCCGCTGCTGGACGCGGCCATCGACCAGTGCCGCTACCCGCCGCGGCACGTGCTGCTGGTGGACCGCGGCCTGGCGGAGATGCGCCCGGTGGCGGAGCGCGACGTGGACTACGCCCGCCTGCGCGAGCAGCACCTGGACGCGGCGGTGCCGGTCGCCTGGCTGGAGGCCCGCGAGGTCTCCTGCATTCTGTATACCTCCGGCACCACCGGAAAACCGAAGGGCGTGCAGCGCGACGTCGGCGGCTACGCGGTGGCGCTGGCGACCACCATGGCGACGATTTTCGGCGGCCGGCCCGGCGGCGTCTTCTTCTGCACCTCGGACATCGGCTGGGTAGTAGGCCACTCCTATATCGTCTACGCCCCGCTGCTGGCGGGCATGGCGACGGTGGTCTTTGAGGGAACGCCGGTCTGGCCCGACTGCGGCGTCTGGTGGCGCATCGTCGAGAAGTACGGCGTCAGCCGGATGTTTTCCGCGCCAACCGCCGTGCGGGTGCTGAAGAAATTTCCCACGGCGCAGATCCGCTCTCACGATATCTCCTCGCTGGAGGCGCTCTACCTCGCCGGTGAACCGCTGGACGAACCGACCGCCGCCTGGGTTACGGAGACGTTAGGCATTCCGGTGATTGATAACTACTGGCAGACCGAGTCCGGCTGGCCGATCATGGCCATCGCCCGCGGGCTGGACGATCGGCCGTCGCGCCCCGGCAGCCCCGGCGTGCCGATGTTTGGCTACAACGTGCAGCTGGTAAACGAAAGCAGCGGCCAGCCCTGCGGTGTTAACGAAAAGGGTATGGTGGCGATTGCGGGGCCGCTGCCGCCGGGCTGCATTCAGACCATCTGGGGAGACGATAGGCGCTTTATCGACACCTACTGGTCGCTGTTCGACCGGCCGCTATACGCCACCTTTGACTGGGGCATCCGCGACGCCGACGGCTACTACTTTATCCTCGGGCGCACCGACGACGTGATCAATATCGCCGGGCACCGCCTCGGCACCCGGGAAATTGAAGAGAGCATTGCGGGCTACGGTAACGTCGCGGAAGTGGCGGTGGTCGGCGTTAAGGATGCGGTCAAAGGCCAGGTGGCCGTCGCCTTCGTCATCCCGAAGCAGGGCGACAGCCTGATCCTGCCCGACGTCGCGCAGCAGGAGGCGCAGGCCATCCAGCAGCAGGTGAGCGAGCAGATAGGACCCTTCGGGCGGCCAGAGAAGGTGTACTTCGTGTCGCGCCTGCCGAAAACTCGCTCCGGTAAGATGCTGCGGCGAACCATGCAGGCGCTGTGCGAAGGGCGCGATCCGGGGGATCTGACGACCATTGAGGATCCGGGGGCGCTGGGAGAGGTGAGGCGGGTGCTGGGGGAGTAGGGGGTGCCGCTATCGTAAGTGGTAACTTAAATTTATTCGGGCTGGTGTATTAGGCAGCTTTAAGCACACGATATGGTTAATGAGCAACTGCGTGACGGATTAACGCGCAAGGCCAATAGCCTTAGCCTGTTGCTTAGTGCGCTTGAGCTGCTGCTCAATTTTTTCAATGGGTACCTCTGTTTCGATAGCGGTTGAGCTGGCCACGGTGCGAAGGAGCTGTTTTTTTGTTATCCGCGGATGTGATGTCTTGTGGGTCATAATATCGCCTTGCTGTTTTGGGTGTGATTCTGATCCTGGGGAGATGAGCTGGCAAGGTTATTTTATATGATACTATCCAAATCAATACCATCGGTTATATTTGATATAAATAAAGGAAACAAATATGACCCACGAAAAGCTAAGGATTCCGAAATGATTGGGGACGAAAAGAGCAAAAATATACACACCGATCCCGATAAATGCTAAAGGTACCAGATAGATAAATGATTGTAGTAACCATAATATTGAGCGCATAATTATTTTGTAAACCATATATTTTTTAACCTTTTAAAAATCTGGACATGAAATGATTGATCATCCTCGATCGAGTAGCAAGCGAAAAGTGAAGGCGCTGTCACTCGTGGGCTTAGAACGATAATAGCATTCATACTTTGGTATTCGGCCCACTTCTGAGCTGGTTTATCAGCCAGCCAGATATAGCACATTGTTGCAGTGAGATGTTTCTTTACACCTTTGGCTTAAGATCTGTCTGATTATTGTGTAGGTATGCTCACAATCGGAGTCGTGAGCGGCAGGTACCACAGGCCTATTTGCTAAAGATAACTAGCCAGGTGTGGGAAGGTGTAGAAAAAAACACCGAGATTGGATAATATCCATTCAATTCAAAGCGAGTATAGGGAGATCATATGACCATTAAGCAGTTTCCATTCTGGCAACTCAATAATTTTATTCGGCTAGTGGTTTCTACGCCTCGCATCATAAAACGAGAAAAAATTACTACAATTTTACTCTGAGGTTGTCGATGAAAATTAAATATTCTTTAATTACTTTTCTGCTTTTTTTTATTCCGATAGCCGCTATTGCGGTCAATGGCATGGTCTATCAAGATAAGGCGACAGAGGATGCCGCGAATCTGGTCGCTAAGTACACGCTTTCTGACGCTGCTGACAAGGAGGGATATGTGAAGCAATTAGAAGATATGACGATTAAGTATCCGAATAACATTAATGTTAGAAATATGTATACCAATATACTGCTTGCTGATAAGAAGTATTTATTGGGCCTGGAACAATTAAAAATAATCAACAAGGGCAATCCAAAGCCAGTTTCCAAACTTACAGAGTGCATGTTGGTAGAGCGGAATGGTAAAGATGCTGCGAGTTGCTATAAATATGCAGTTTCTCTTTTTGAAAAAAATAATAAAGAAGATGATAATTATATTATTGCGCTTTACCTTGCCGGAGATTCAAGGTTTGAAGTGGCAAAAAATAAGCTAGTGAGTTCAGGGAAATTGATGGATACAGAGAAAAGTATTTTATCGATGAGTAGAAATGAGCTGATCGGCACTTTTTTTCCTTAAAGATTTGGTATCTGCATGTACAGACGCTTTTTTTAAGTGAAAGAGCTTTTTTTTTGAAAGGGTGCCATGCATTTATATGATATTGATTTCATTGTTTTATCATAATATTGTTACTCAATTGATGGTCACGATCGCTCGCGGGAGCAAGGATAAAGATGAAAAAAAACCGAAAAATTCTCATATACGTTTCAGCCGTGATTATGTCATTTCTGATACTTCCTGAGATTGTTTTAAGGACGATATCAGGTGAAGCTCTCGTCGCTCTGAGCGAATTTACGAGTTTAGGCGGTCTGCTCAGCCCCTTCCTCTCAGTGATGATTTTTATCGGCGTTGCATCCATCCTGAGCGCGGTAGTTGCAGTGTATGTTGTGAGTAGGATTTATCAGGGTTTAACGCGCATTTAGGATAAATAGACCTGGGCCCGATGAACCGGGGTAATCTCCCGGAATTCAACGATACAATAATTAATCATCTCCAGAGGGGGCACGGGAAAGTGAAGAAAAGTAGAAAGGCGATGATTTATTCCCTGGTTGTAATTATTTTTTTTCTAACTATTCCAGAGATTGTTGTCCGGGTACTCACTCCTGAGCAGCTTGCCAGCCTAAGTGATTATACAAGCCTCGGCGGCATACTAAGCCCTCTCCTGTCTTTACTCATTTTCCTTGGATTGGCATCTATTGGCCTGGCCTTAGTCTCCATATCATTAACGAAAAGGGTTTACCGCGCGTTGGCAGGGCCTAAAAGCCGCTGAATCTACGCTGGTAGGCTGCCGCCATTTTGCTGCCACCTTCTGTTGCGGCAACAAAAAAGCCACTCAATCGAGTGGCTTAACTATCTGCTTTTAAAACTAAAATCTGGTGGCCCCTGTTGGGTTTGAACCAACGACCAAGCGATTATGAGTCGCCTGCTCTAACCACTGAGCTAAGGGGCCTGAGGGGGAGGATTATAAAGTAACTCTGGCCGCCAATCCAGCCCGTAACGCATGGTTGCTGTTTTTATAAACAGCGAAATTTCAATCCGTTATACTCTCTCCGGAGTTTAACGATACGGACAACGTCATGATCAACGATATTCTGGCCCCCGGGCTGCGGGTGGTATTCTGCGGCATCAATCCCGGCAAATCCTCGGCCCATACCGGCTTTCACTTCGCCCATCCCGGCAACCGCTTCTGGAAGGTTATCCACCAGGCCGGGTTTACCGAGCGGCAGCTGAAGCCGGAGGAAGAGAAGCACCTGCTGGATACGCGCTGCGGGATAACGATGCTGGTGGAGCGTCCGACGGTGCAGGCCAGCGAAGTGGACCTGCGCGAGCTGCGCAGCGGCGGGCGGGAGCTGGTGCAGAAGATTGAGGAGTACCAGCCGGCCGCGCTGGCGGTGCTGGGCAAGCAGGCCTACGAACAGGCGTTTAATCAGCGCGGGGCGCAGTGGGGCAGGCAGCCGCAGACCATCGGCGCGACGCAGGTGTGGGTGCTGCCGAATCCGAGCGGGCTGAATCGGGCGACGCTGGAGAAGCTGGTGGCGGCGTACCGCGAGCTGGATGAGGCGCTGGCGGCGCGGGGGATGTAGGCCGTGAGAATACCCTCTTCCTGAAAAGGAAGAGGGAAAGGCCGTCAGAGGCGCTCTGACTGGCTCACCATTGCCTGGCCCAGCGTGCTCTGAATGCGGTAGCACAGGGTCTGCATGCGCGAGGAGTAAGTGTTGGCAACGATATTGCTGATGCCGGGGTCGACGCCCTCTTTCACGGAAATAAACAGGCTGGTCTGGCCGGTGAGCGTTTTCATCTCGGCGCTGTAGCGGTTCCAGGCCTTGCGGTTATAGATGCGCAGGGCGGCAAGTTCCTTCACGCAGGTTTCATTGGCCGTCAGGCTGGTTTCAGCGCGCGGTTCGGCTTTTACCGGCGCAGTCTGTTGGGGCGTTACCAGAGACACCGGCGCGTTTTCTGATTTTCCCGCACAGCCGGCGAGAGAGAGGCACAGCATCATCAGCCATGTTTTTTTCATTGCAAGTTCATCCCTGTAAGGTAGACGTTGTCGTGAGTGACGACAGAAAATCGTGATTTTACAGCAGGCGTCAGCACAAAAAATACGATGCGGTCAGTAAAGTGACATTTACGCGGGGAGTATATGCCGAAGGGCTGGGGGATAAAAAGTGGCATAAGCGCCCGACCGGGGCCGTTAAATCGGCGATAGGGACGCGAAATTGCCGCCGGCTGAAAATGAAAAAGGGCCATACTCGCGTATGGCCCTTTTGTACGATTAAACAGGCATTAATCGTCGAGGAAGCTGCGCAGCACTTCCGAGCGGCTCGGGTGGCGCAACTTACGCAGCGCTTTCGCTTCGATCTGACGGATACGTTCGCGGGTAACGTCGAACTGCTTGCCGACCTCTTCCAGCGTGTGGTCGGTATTCATGTCGATACCGAAGCGCATGCGCAGGACTTTGGCTTCACGGGCGGTCAGGCCCGCCAGCACGTCGTGGGTGGCGGCGCGCAGGCTCTCGGTGGTGGCAGAGTCCAGCGGCAGCTCGAGGGTGGTATCCTCGATAAAATCGCCCAGATGCGAATCTTCGTCGTCGCCGATCGGCGTCTCCATCGAGATAGGCTCTTTGGCAATCTTCAGCACTTTGCGGATCTTGTCTTCCGGCATCAGCATGCGTTCGGCCAGCTCTTCCGGCGTCGGCTCGCGGCCCATCTCCTGCAGCATCTGGCGGGAAATACGGTTGAGCTTGTTGATGGTCTCAATCATATGCACCGGAATACGGATGGTGCGCGCCTGATCCGCGATAGAGCGGGTGATCGCCTGACGGATCCACCAGGTTGCATAGGTGGAGAACTTGTAGCCGCGGCGGTATTCAAACTTATCCACCGCCTTCATCAGGCCGATGTTGCCTTCCTGAATCAGGTCGAGGAACTGCAGGCCGCGGTTGGTGTACTTCTTGGCGATCGAGATAACCAGACGCAGGTTCGCCTCTACCATCTCTTTCTTCGCCCGGCGGGCCTTGGCTTCGCCGATGGACATGCGGCGGTTGATGTCTTTGACCTGCTCGATGGTCAGGCCGGTCTCTTCTTCAATCTGCTGCAGCTTCTGCAGGCCGCGCTGTACGTCTTCCTTCACGTCGTTCAGCTTTTCAGACCACGGCTTGTTCATCGCTACGGCGGCGTTGAACCAGGTTTCGCTGGTTTCGTTGCCGGTGAACAGGGTGATGAAGTTCTTCTTCGGCATTTTGCACTGCTCAACGCACAGCTTCATGATGATGCGTTCCTGGGTGCGGACGCGGTCCATCATGACGCGCATGCTGTTGACCAGGTAGTCGAACTGCTTCGGCACCAGGCGGAACTGCTTGAACACTTCAGAGAGCTTGAGGATCTCTTCCTGCGCGGCGGCGTGGCTGCGGCCTTTGGCCTTGATGGTGTCGCGGGCCAGCTCGTGCTGGGTACGCAGTTCGCCGAACTTCTCGCGGGCCAGCTCCGGATCGATGCTGTTGTCATCGTCGCTGGAGTCGTCGTCGCTCTCTTCGTCTTCATCGTCGTCGTCGTCCAGCTCTTCCTGAGAGAGCTCGGAGCCAACGTGGGTGGCGGTCGGGGCCATATCTTCTTCGGCGTTCGGATCGACAAAGCCGGTGATCAGGTCGGAGAGGCGGGCATCGCCGGCTTCTACGCGGTCGTACTGCTCCAGCAGATAGGTGATCGCTTCCGGATATTCGGCAACTGAGCACTGAACCTGGTTAATACCGTCTTCGATGCGCTTGGCGATGTCAATTTCGCCTTCGCGGGTCAGCAGCTCAACGGTACCCATTTCACGCATGTACATGCGCACCGGGTCGGTTGTGCGTCCGATTTCAGATTCAACGCTGGACAGCACCTGAGCCGCGGCTTCTTCCGCGTCTTCATCGGTGTTGTTGGAGTTTTCAGCAAGCAGCAGATCATCGGCGTCCGGTGCTTCTTCCATCACCTGGATGCCCATGTCGTTGATCATCTGAATAATGTCTTCAATCTGATCGGAGTCGACGATATCTTCCGGCAGATGGTCATTGACCTCAGCATAGGTCAGATAGCCTTGCTCCTTACCACGGGTAACAAGAAGCTTGAGCTGTGACTGCGGGTTTTGCTCCATAAGACGGTATCCACACTTAATTCATTGATTGGTGTCGGTCGGCGAATTGAACAACCGACTTTTAAAGCGAGGGCCTGCTTATATTTTTGCCGCTGCGCCTCGGTGCGGCTGTCGGGGTCTACCCGAGTAGTATTCGGCAGTTAAGCCGTTAAATTCTATTTTTTCTCGAGCGCCTGGCGAATTTGCCAGAACTCCATGCGCTCCTCGTTACTCAGGCCATGCGTGCGGTCGCGGGCAATGAGCTCTTCCTGCCGCAGCTCGAGTATCGAGTCCAGAATGTGGTTCAACGTGTCCGTGAACATTTTTTCGACGTTTTCGTCTCTTATATCGGTCCACACCGACAGCTTTTCAAGGGTTGCGGCCTCATTGGTGCCGCGATACTGCTCCAGCAGCTGGCCGGTGGTCAAACCAGGCTGTGATAAACAAGTGTTGACCAGCTCGGAGAATAAACCAAGTCCGGGCTGCTTTTTCGGGTCAAGTCCCGAAAGCGGCGGCACCACGGCGGCAAGCTCGGGATTCTGGACCAGAAGCCCTATAAGTATACGCATAGGCGTACGTTTTAGCTTCGGAGCCGGGCGGTTAGCGCCATTTTCTGCCTGTTTCGGAATAAGACGATCCAGCTGCGTGTCGTCGAATATGCCGATTTTGTTGCTGAGGATCTGCCGAAGCTGGATCCGCAGCGTCTCACCCGGTATCTGGGTTATCAGCGGCAGCGACAGGGCGGCCAGCTGGGTTTTGCCATCGGGCGAGGTGAGATCCGCCTGCGGCAGTAAGCTGTTAAACAGAAACGTGGAGAGCGGCTGGGCCTGCTCCATCCGCGCTTCAAACGCCGCTTTACCCTCTTTGCGCACCAGCGTATCCGGATCTTCGCCGTCGGGCAGAAACATAAAGCGCAGCTGGCGGCCGTCGGTCATATACGGCAGCGCGGTCTCCAGCGCGCGCCAGGCGGCGTCGCGTCCGGCCCGGTCGCCGTCATAGCAGCAGATGACGTTATGGGTCACCCGAAACAGCAGCTGGATGTGATCGGCGGTGGTCGAGGTGCCGAGTGAGGCAACGGCGTAGTTAATGTCGTACTGCGCCAGCGCCACCACGTCCATATAGCCTTCGACCACCAGCAGGCGCTGCGGTTCAGCGGCCGCCTGCTGCGCTTCATAAAGGCCGTACAGCTGGCGGCCCTTATGGAAAATATCGGTTTCCGGGGAGTTGAGGTACTTCGGCATGCCGTCACCGAGGACGCGTCCGCCAAAGCCTATCACCCGGCCACGCTTGTCGCGGATGGGGAACATTACCCGTTCGCGGAAGCGGTCGTAGCTGCGTCCCTGATCGTTGGTCACCAGCATGCCCGCATCGATAAGCGACTGCTTATTCTCGCGGTTGGCGCCAAAACGCTTAAGCACGTTGTCCCAGCCGGGCGGGGCGTAGCCAATGGCAAAGCGGCTAATCACCTCGCTGCTCAGTCCGCGCTTTGCCAGATACTGGCGGGCGGGGTCGGCATTGGGCTGATTCAGGGATTGCTGGTAAAACGCGTTCAGGCCCTCCATCAGCTGGTAGAGATTTTGCCGCTGATGGCGCTCAATCTGCGTAGGGCCGGAACCTGCTTCATACGGCACTTCAAGGTTGTGCATTGCCGCCAGCTCTTCGACGGTTTCGACAAACTCGAGCTTGTCGTAGTTCATCAGAAAGTCGATGGCGTTGCCGTGCGCGCCGCAGCCGAAGCAGTGGTAAAACTGTTTTTCACCGTTGACGGTGAAGGAGGGGGTCTTTTCGTTATGGAAGGGACAGCACGCGTGAAAATTCTTGCCCTGCTTTTTCAGCTTCACCCGCGCATCGATCAGATCGACGATGTCGGTTCTTGCCAGCAGGTCATTAATAAAGACACGTGGGATACGTCCAGCCATAAGCCCCGCAACTTGATACGCTATCTTCCGGGCTACCCGCGCGCTGCGGTAAGGGACGCCTGAACGAGAGTGCGTATACTAATGTATAAACGAAAATAAGCCGCGCATTCCTTCCGGAAGCACGGCCTTTACAGCGTAAACTCGGTCTGAATTGAGGGCCGTTGCCCTCAACAGATTAGTACAGACGAGTGCGGCGTGCGTTTTCGCGAGCCAGTTTCTTCGCGTGACGTTTCACAGCAGAAGCTTTAGCGCGCTTACGTTCGGTAGTCGGTTTTTCATAGAACTCACGACGACGAACTTCAGCCAGAACACCCGCTTTTTCGCAGGAACGCTTGAAGCGACGCAGTGCTACGTCGAACGGCTCGTTTTCACGTACTTTAATTACCGGCATGTAACTCTCACCTTAATAAATTCGGTTTGCCGCTGGCATCAACGCCAGCTTATTTCAAAATGGTGCGGAATTTTACTGCAACTGCTGCTGCTTTGTAAAGCACCAATGCCGTTTTTGAACGGGACTTTTGTAAGGGGGAAGAGTATACACGAAGTGGCCCCTCAGGGTATACATCGACCCGCATTCGCCCTACACTGCGCGGTATTGAAATGAGGTAAAACGAACCATGCGCGTACTGGGAATCGAAACATCCTGCGATGAAACCGGCATCGCTATTTATGACGATGAAAAGGGGCTTTTAGCCAACCAACTGTATAGTCAGGTGAAACTGCACGCCGACTACGGCGGCGTGGTGCCGGAGCTGGCCTCCCGCGATCACGTGCGTAAAACCGTGCCGCTGATCCAGGCCGCGATGAAAGAGGCGAATCTCGCGCCAAACGACATCGACGCCGTGGCCTATACCGCGGGGCCGGGCCTGGTGGGGGCGCTGCTGGTTGGCGCCACCGTTGGCCGCGCGCTGGCTTTCGCCTGGGACCGCCCGGCCATTCCGGTACACCATATGGAAGGGCACCTGCTGGCGCCGATGCTGGAAGAGAACCCGCCGGCGTATCCGTTTGTCGCCCTGCTGGTTTCCGGCGGCCACACCCAGCTGATTAGCGTCACCGGCATCGGTGAATACCAGCTGCTCGGCGAATCCATCGACGACGCCGCCGGCGAAGCCTTCGACAAAACCGCCAAGCTGCTGGGCCTCGACTATCCCGGCGGCCCGCTGCTGTCGAAGATGGCCGCTCAGGGCGTTGAGAAGCGCTTTGTGTTCCCGCGTCCGATGACGGACCGTCCGGGACTGGACTTTAGCTTCTCCGGCCTGAAAACCTTTGCCGCCAACACTATCCGCGACAACGGCACCGACGATCAGACCCGGGCCGATATCGCCCGCGCCTTTGAGGATGCGGTAGTGGACACGCTGATGATCAAATGCCGCCGGGCGCTGGATCAGACCGGCTTTAAGCGCCTGGTGATGGCGGGCGGCGTCAGCGCCAACCGCACCCTGCGGGCGAAGCTCGCGGAGATGATGCACAAGCGCAAGGGCGAGGTGTTCTACGCCCGGCCCGAATTCTGCACCGACAACGGGGCGATGATCGCCTATGCGGGCATGGTGCGCCTGAAGGCGGGCGCCCGCGCCGATCTCGGCGTTACCGTCCGCCCGCGCTGGCCGCTGGCGGAGCTGCCCGCCGCCTGAGCCTACCGTTCCCCGGCGGCGCTGCGCTTGCCGGGGCTACGCGTTCAATTCCCGCAGCAGTCGGATGTTGAGATACAGTTTTTCTCTTCCGGCACTCATCTCCTCCAGCACGCCAATCTCCACCAGCTGCTTCAGGTAGGCTGACGCCGTCTGCCGCTTCGCGACGCCGCGCTCAACGAGGTTATCGATCCGGCAATAGGGCTGGGCAAACAGCGCCTGAACAAGCTCATAGCTGTAAATTTTTGGCAGCTTCTCTCGCACATATTCCGTTGTTTCAGCAATCAGCGCCCGGATAACCGCAATTTTTTCTGTCGTCCAGCGGGCGGTGTTTTCTACCGCCTCCAGCATGAACCGTATCCAGGTCTGCCAGTCTCCCTCTGCGGTGACGTTGCGCAGAAGAGTGTAGTAATCATCTCGCCGTTCAAGAATAAAGCGTGAGAGATAGAGGATTGGCAGAGAGAGAAGCTCTGCCTGGATTAGATAGAGGATATTAAGGATCCGCCCGGTGCGACCGTTGCCGTCGTGGAATGGGTGGATGCACTCGAACTGGTAGTGGGCAATCGCCATCTTAATCAGCGGGTCGAGATCGTCATCGCCGTGAATGAACCGCTCCCAGTTTGCCAGCAGGTTGCGGATCGCCTCTTCGCCCTCTGGGAGCGTATAGACAACGCCATTGTTGCGGTCGCGCAGGACGGTGCCCGGCGTTTTGCGAACGTCAGTCTGCACTCCGCGCAGGGTGGTGCAGATGAGCACCGCTGTGCCGGTGCAAAGCGGATACGTTTCAAGATGCCGATAGCTGTCGTAGAGCGCCGTCCGGTAGCGCAGCGCCTCTTTGGTGGCCGGGTCTGCGCCCTCTTCGCGATCGGCGTACTGAAACAGCCTGTCGCTGGTGGTGACGATATTCTCAATGCGCGAAGAGTCCTTCGCCTCCAGCATCGGCAGAATATTGATCAGCAGTCCCTGGTCGGGAAGCAGTTCACCCGCCGTTTTCAGCTCCGCCAGCGCCGCCCGCGCGCTGATGCAGGCTTTCAGCACATCGCGGGTCTCAACCTGTTCAGGGTCAGGCGGCAGCAGCGGCAGGTTGTTATATGGGATGTTTGGGTGCCAGGTCATATGTTTAAAAAAACCGTTTTTATCGACATATGGTCATCATATGTCGATACCATAAACATGTCACGCCAATATGTTTAAAAAAACGCGTTTTATCGACACGTCGTCAAAACGTGTCGATGCGATAAACCTGTTCGGGCAATATGTTTAAAAAATCACGTTTTATCGACATATCGCCCGGAGCGTCTCCTGCTACGCCTTCAGCATCCCTTTATCTTCAAGAAAGGCGATAATTGTCTGCAGGCCTTCGCCCGCCTTCAGGTTGCTGAAGGTCCAGGGCTTGTCGCCGCGCATGCGGTTGGTGTCGCGCGCCATTACCTCCAGCGAGGCGCCGACGTAGGGGGCGAGGTCGGTCTTGTTGATCACCAGAAAATCGGATTTAGTGATCCCCGGCCCGCCCTTGCGCGGGATCTTCTCCCCTTCCGCCACGTCGATCACGTAGATAGTCAGGTCCGCCAGCTCCGGGCTGAAGGTGGCGCTCAGGTTGTCGCCGCCGCTCTCGACGAAGATAAGCTCCAGGTTGCCGAACTTCTCGCTCAGCGCCTCGACGGCGGCGAGGTTCATCGAGGCGTCCTCGCGAATGGCCGTGTGCGGGCAGCCGCCGGTCTCCACGCCGACGATGCGCTCCGGCTCCAGTGCTCCGGCTTCGGTGAGGATGCGCTGATCCTCTTTGGTGTAGATATCGTTGGTCACCACCGCCAGCTGGTAGCGGTCGCGCATCGCTTTGCACAGGGCCTCCAGCAGGGCGGTTTTGCCGGAGCCTACCGGGCCGCCGACGCCGACGCGCAGCGGATGTTTATAGCTTGCCATACCTTCTCCTCAGGAACGGAACAGTCGGGAATATTGCGTTTCGTGGCGCGCCGAGGCGATAGCCGCCAGCGGCGTCGCCGAGCCGATGGCGTCGTCGGGGCAGTTAAGCCCGCGGTCGACGCCGTCGGCGTAGCGTTCGCACAGGGTTAAAATCAGCTGCTGGGCCGCCTGCTGGCCGAAGGGCACCAGCTTGACGCCTGCCATCACCGCGCTCTCTATCCAGCTGTAGCCCTGCACCAGCGCCAGATCCCTGAGCGGGATCTGCCACTGGACGCCGAGCCACGCCATGCCGCACAGCTGGCTCTGGCGAAACAGCGCGCGCCATTCGGGGGCGGCTTCCGGGCACCAGTCGCAGACCAGCCGGGTAAAGGCCGCGCCGCGGTTGCGCTCCTCGTCGCGCAGCTCTTTGGTCTCCCGGCAGGCCAGCAGCCAGCCGCTCCAGCGCGCTGCCGCCGCAATATCGTTCTGCTCGCAGGCGCGGTACAGCCGGGCGAATAGCGGCAGGTCGACGTGAAAAAAGCTCTTCTCCATCTGCTGGGTCTGCCAGCGGGCAAAGGCCTCGGCGCCGGTGACCCAGCCCGCCTCGACGGCCCACTCCAGCCCCTGGGACCAGCTGTAGCCGCCCACCGGCAGGTTGCTGCTGGCCAGCTGAAAGAGGCGCAGCTGCTGTAGCGACGGCCCCATCAGTGGTCGTGATGATGATGGTGGTGATGCCCCTGCGCTTCGCTGGTGTAGGCTCCGGCCTCCGGCTCAAAGGGCAGGTCGGCGAACTCGACCGTCAGCCCCATCAGGGTGAGCATCTCATCCAGCACGTGGTCGTGGTGGTAGCGCAGCTCGTTGGGCAGGATCTGCAGCGGCACGTGGCGGTTGCCGAGGTGGTAGCAGGCCCTGGCCAGCTGGAACGGGTCGTCGCAGCGCACTACCGACACCGCTTCGGCGGCGGCAACCACTTCCACGCGCTCGCTGCCGTCTTCGCTGCCGAGAATATCGCCGCCGCGCAGCAGCAGGCCGCGAGGCAGCATCAGCCCGGCCTCGCGGCCGTCGCTGAGGGTCACTTTCGCCCGGCTCTTCACCCGCACGTCAATCGGCAGCGTGACGCGGGCGGTGATGGTGTGCGCGTGGTCAAGGCGCTGGGTCAGATACAGCATCGTTGCTCCTTAAAACAGAAAATAGCGCTGCGCCATCGGCAGCACCTCGGCCGGCTCGCTGACGATGGCCTTGCCGTCCACCCGCACCTCGTAAGTCTGGGCATCGACGGTAATGTCCGGCTGATAGTCATTGTGGATCATGTCGCGCTTCTTCACCGTCCGGCAGCCCTTCACCGCCGCAATCCGGCTTTTAAGCGCCAGCCGGTCGGCGAGGTTGTTGTCGATCGCCGCCTGCGGCAGAAAGGTCAGCCGGGTGTGGTGGCGGGCGGCGCCCAGCGCGCCGAACATCGGCCGGTAGTGCACCGGCTGCGGCGTGGGGATCGAGCCGTTGATATCGCCCATCGGCGCGGTGGCGATCATTCCGCCCTTGATAATACAGGCGGGCTTGACGCCGAAGAACGCCGGAGACCAGACCACCAGATCCGCCAGCTTGCCCGCCTCGATGGAGCCGACCTCGTGGGCGATGCCGTGGGTCAGGGCCGGGTTGATGGTGTACTTGGCGACAAAGCGCTTGACGCGGAAGTTGTCGTTATCGCCGGTTTCCTCCGCCAGCGACCCGCGCTGGACCTTCATCCGGTGCGCCACCTGCCAGGTGCGCAGAATAACCTCGCCGACCCGGCCCATCGCCTGCGAGTCGGAAGAGGTCAGCGAGAAGGCGCCCATGTCGTGCAGTACGTCTTCGGCGGCGATGGTCTCCCGGCGGATGCGGGACTCGGCAAAGGCCACGTCCTCGGCGATGTCCGGCGACAGGTGGTGGCAGACCATCAGCATATCGAGATGCTCATCAACGGTGTTCACCGTGTAGGGCAGCGTCGGGTTGGTGGAGGAAGGCAGGATATTCGGGTGCGCGCAGGCGGTGATGATATCCGGCGCGTGGCCGCCGCCGGCGCCTTCGGTGTGGAAGGTGTGAATGGTGCGCCCGCCGATGGCCGCAAGGGTATCTTCCACAAAGCCGGATTCGTTAAGGGTGTCGCTGTGCAGCGCCACCTGCACGTCCATCTCATCGGCCACCGTCAGGGCGCAGTCGATGGCGGCGGGCGTGGCGCCCCAGTCCTCGTGAATTTTCAGGCCGATGGCGCCCGCCGCCACCTGTTCGCGCAGGGCCGCCGGGTTGGCGCTATTGCCCTTGCCCAGCAGGCCGACATTGACCGGCAGGCTATCGATAGCCTGCAGCATGCGGCTGAGGTACCACGGCCCCGGCGTGCAGGTGGTGGCGAGGGTGCCCGCCGCCGGGCCGGTGCCGCCGCCGATCATGGTGGTGACCCCGGAGACCAGCGCCTCTTCCGCCTGCTGCGGCGAGATCCAGTGGATGTGGGTGTCTACCCCGCCTGCGGTGACTATTTTGCCCTCGGCGCCGATAATTTCGGTGGCCGCGCCGATGGGGATGGTGACGTCCGGCTGAATGTCCGGGTTACCCGCCTTGCCGACGGCGACGATCCGGCCATCCTTAACGCCGATGTCGGCTTTAACGATCCCCCAGTGATCGACGATCAGCGCGTTGGTCAGCACCAGATCGGCGCAGTCGTCGGCCAGCATCTGCCCCTGGCCCATACCGTCGCGGATCACTTTTCCGCCGCCGAACTTGACCTCCTCGCCGTAGGTGGTGAGATCGTTTTCCACTTCGATCCACAGATCGGTGTCCGCCAGCCGCACCTTGTCGCCGGTGGTCGGCCCGAACATGTCCGCGTAAGCCTGGCGTGAAAGGCTGCTCATGATTTTGCCTCCAGTTCGCCCATCACCTCAGCGCGAAAGCCGAAGATGCGCCGGTCGCCGCCGACGGCCACCAGCTCCACTTCCCGCTTCTGGCCCGGCTCAAAGCGCACGGCGGTGCCGGCGGGGATGTTGAGGCGAAAGCCCCGGCACGGCTCGCGGTCGAATTTCAGCGCCGGGTTGACCTCGTAAAAGTGGTAGTGGGAGCCGACCTGGATCGGGCGATCGCCGTGGTTTTCGACGATCGCGGTGCGGGTCTCGCGCCCGACGTTGATATCAATATTGCCGGACTGGATCCGGTATTCGCCTGGGATCATCGCCGCCTCCTTACAGGATCGGGTTGTGAACGGTCACCAGCTTGGTGCCGTCCGGGAACGTGGCTTCCACCTGAATGTCGGGGATCATCTCCGGCACGCCCTCCATCACCTGATCGCGGGTCAGCACGTGGCGGCCCTCCTGCATCAGCGAGGCGACGGTTTTGCCATCGCGGGCGCCTTCCATAATGAAGGCGCTGATCAGCGCCACCGACTCGGGATAGTTGAGCTTCACCCCGCGGGCGAGGCGGCGCTCGGCCACCAGCGCGGCGGTAAACAGCAGCAGTTTGTCTTTTTCTCTGGGCGTCAGTTCCATAGTTGTCTCTTTGTTATGTCAGCCAGATGCGGGGAGGGACGGGGTCTTTGTGCAGCAGGGCCGGGCGCATCAACTGCCAGACGGTGCGCATCGCGCGCTGGCAGATAAGGTTATCATCGCTGAGAAAGCGCACGCTCATCAGCGCGTCGGTCAGCGTCGCCCCGGCGTAGCTTTCCAGCGGCGCCAGCGCCTCGCGCACGGTCTCAAGCATCGCCTCGTCGGCGGGGTAAAACAGCAGCGTGCCGACCCAGGGCTGATTCGCCACCGGGCTGAGATCGCCATCGGCAAGGGTCAGGCGCTCGATCAGCAGCGGCGCGTCGTCGAGCCACACCTCCAGCCGGTTGACGATCTCGCCTTCGCTGAAGGCGACGCCGTTCACCGGCCTGCCGAGGCAGAACAGCTCCCAGGCCAGCAGCCGCGAGCCCGAGGTGAGCTGAAAGCGGGTGCTGAGCCGGGCGCGGGCCGCCGGAAAGAAGATCGTGTCCTGCGGCAGCCATTCGAGGGTGGCGTTTTCGCCCACCGTCATGCGCTGGCTGAGCCGACCCTCCGCCCCGGCGCTGCGGTAAAACTTGCTGGCGCCGGGCATGGTGATCAGCGCGTGGCTGCCCGCCTCAAGCGTGACCTCAATATCCAGCTCGTCGCCGCCGACGATGCCGCCGGGCGGGTGCAGCAGATAAAGGTGACAGGTTTCCCCTTCGGGATAGAACGGGCGCTGCACGGTCAGCGGCCCGACGTGGGCCGCGCGGGCCAGCACCGTGCGCTCGGGGTTCCGGCGAAACTGCAGATTCAGCGACGCTTGCCAGCCGACTCTGCTACAGGAGGATGCGTTGCCCTGCACGGTTGTGCCTCTAATAAACGGTAGATACAGTTAGGGTGAGTATTGATCGGCCCGGCGGCCCGCTGGTCATATGAAAAGCATATGAATGGCGGGTGGCACGATAGTATTGCGGCAATAGCATAGGCCGGGATGGTGCAACGGGGTGTCAACGGCGAACGGCATATAATTACCGGCATCAGGCAAAGTGTATCGTCTGATGCCGGAGATTTCGCAAAGCGCCTGGCCCGCGCCGCTACCCCCGATAATCCTCCGCATCAATATCATAGCCCGACGGCTCCCAGCGGATCGCCAGCAGCGACAGCAGGCCAATCAGCGGCGCGGCGGCGATTACCCAGAATACGCCGGTGTCAAAGGCGGCCACCAGCAGCGGGAACAGGAACAGCGACAGGGTCGAACTACTGCGCATCAGCGTCTGATTGAGGCCGACGCCGACGCCGCGCAGGGAGGTCGGGTAGCTCAGCGAGGCGAAAGTCATGGTGTGGGCCCCGGGGCCGAAGCCCTGGCCGAACAGGAACAGCGCCAGCATCGCCACGGCGATAATGCCGTCGGCGGCGTCCGCCGGGCGGCCGACAATCGCCAGCACCACCAGCGCTGTCAGCTGGCAGGCGTAGCCGCCCAGCGACATTTTCCACGCCCCGACGCGCGGCACCAGCCGCACCGCCAGCAGGCCGCCGGTAAAGGCGAACAGCAGGTTCAGCGCCAGCGAGATCAGAATGGTGGTCAGCATCGACTGGACGAAGAAGCTGGCGATAATCACCGGCAGGCCGAAGGCCACGGCGTTGTAGGCGAACGAGGACACCACGGAGAGCAGCGTCGCCAGCGTCGTGCGCCGCAGATAGCGGCCGCGAAACAGGTTGAGGTAGTTCCCCCAGCGGGCCCGGTGCACCACCGGAGCGGGCGCCGCCAGCGCCTCCTGCGGCACGCGGGCGTTGATGTTGTACGCTTTGCGCAGGATTGCGGCGGCCTCCTGCAGGTTGCCCTGATTGGCGGCCCATACCGGCGATTCGCTCATGTAGCGGCTGCGGATGGCGATAATCACCAGCGCGGGCACCGCGCCAAAGCCGAGGATAATCCGCCACAGCCAGTCGCTGTGGGAGGCGGGCAGCACGGTGTAGAACAGCAGTACCAGCAGGTAGGAGATACTGATTGCCGCATACCACGTCGGGCACCACATGGCGACGCTGGCGGCCTTATTGCCCGGTCCCTTCAGGCGGGCAAACTCGCTGAGAAACGCCATCGCCACCGGCAGATCGATGCCGACGCCCAGACCCATCACAAAGCGCGCCCCCGCCAGCACGTATTCGTTCGGCGCCAGGGCGCAGGCGATGGCCGCGACCACGAAGAACACCATATCGGCCATAAAGACCCGGTAGCGGCCAATTTTATCCGTCAGGTAGCCGCCGAGCAGCGCGCCGACGATGGCGCCGAAGGTAATGGCCGAGGCGACCATGCCGGTGCCGGCCGGCGTCAGGCCGAACTCGCGGGTGATATCTTTCAGGCCGAAGGCCAGCGCCCCGAGATCGTAGGCATCGAGGAAAATGCCGCCCAGCGCGATGGCGATGACGATGCGGGCATTGCTGCGCGCCTGGGTGGCGTCGTTAACCAGCCGCGAGACGTCGGCGGCGCTGCGCACCCACTGGATCTCGCCGGAATTTTGCGGCGCGGCGGCGGCCGCGGTTGGAAGTACGTCTGTCATGGTGTTGTTCTGCGCTTATGGGAAATTAGCGCAGAGCATCTCACAGACATATAGACGTCTAAAAGGCGAGATGGTTATGTGTTATAACCAAAAGATGTAAAAAACCCGGAATTACTCCGGATCCTTCTCTGCGGGCGCTTTCTTGCGCCCCAGCTTCGACCAGATGCGGCTCTCTTCCCGTCGCCACAGGCGCTGAATATTGTCATGGTGGCGCAGCAAAATCAGGCACGAAAGCATCGACACCGGAAAGGTGTACTGCGGCTTAAACCACCAGACGTAGAATGGGGCCACCAGCGCGCTGACGATAGCCCCGAGGGAGGAGTAGCCGCTGAGCAGTACGGTCAGCAGCCAGGTGCCCGCCATCACGCCGGTCAGATCCCAGCCAATAGGGGCGATGGCGCCGAAGGCGGTGGCGACGCCCTTGCCGCCGCGAAAGCCGAAGAATACCGGCCAGATATGGCCGATACAGGCGGCAAGAGCCACCATACCTATCCAGAACGGCGTGAGGCCCAGGCCCCATGCGCCCCAGGTGGGCAACATGCCTTTAAGGATGTCGAAAACCAGTACCGCGACTGCCGCGCCCTTGCCGCCGAGGCGCAGCACGTTGGTTGCGCCGGGATTGCCGGAGCCGTTGAGGCGCGGATCGGGAAGACCCGCGATGCGGCTGACCAGAATGGCGCTGGAGATGGAGCCGCAAAGGTAGGCGAGGAGAACCATTCCTGGCGCGATTACACTCATGACCCTGTTCCGTTTAGAAAATGTATCGGTATTCTCTTCATCTGTGGATAATACGCATAAATCGCCGGAAGTGGTATCCGGCCGGGATAAAAAGCAGGCAGGGCGTGATGGATATTGTGTTTTTAGAGCAACTTTCGGTCATCACCACCATCGGTGTGTACGACTGGGAGCAGACCATTGAACAGCGGCTGGTGTTCGATATCGAAATGGCGTGGGACAATCGTAAAGCGGCTGCCAGCGATGCGGTAGAGGACTGCCTGAGCTATGCCGATATCAGCGAAGCGGTGATTGCCCACGTTGAGGGCGGTAAATTTGCGCTGGTGGAGCGGGTGGCGGAAGAGGTCGCCCAGCTGCTGTTAAGCCGCTTTAATTCTCCGTGGGTCAGAATCAAGGTCAGTAAACCCGGCGCCGTGGCGCGGGCGGCTAACGTCGGCGTCGTGATTGAGCGTGAGCAAATTCTGGAAAACTCATAATAATTTCATCTTTTTTAAACAAAATAGCGCTATTCGTGTCTTAACAGCCGGACAATGTTGAACGGCTTTTTTCTTGTTATTTTTTAAGGGTTAATGTAATGAGCGATATGCACTCGCTGCTGATAGCGGCAATTTTGGGTGTGGTCGAGGGAGTGACTGAGTTTTTACCCGTTTCCAGCACCGGCCACATGATCATCGTCGGCCACCTGCTGGGCTTTGAGGGCGACACCGCCAAAACGTTTGAGGTGGTGATCCAGCTGGGATCGATCCTCGCGGTGGTGGTGATGTTCTGGCGCCGCCTGTTCGGCCTTATCGGCATCCACTTTGGCCGCCAGCCGGTGCATGAAGGCCTGGGCGCCGGGCGCCTGTCGCTGATTCACGTTCTGCTGGCTATGGTCCCGGCGGTGGTGCTGGGCCTGGTGTTCCACGATTTTATTAAATCGCTGTTTAACCCGGTAACCGTGATGTACGCCCTGGTGGTCGGCGGCCTGCTGCTGATCGCCGCCGAGCTGTTCAAGCCGAAGGAGCCGAAGACCCAGGGTCTGGACGATATGACCTACCGCCAGGCATTTTTGATCGGCTGCTTCCAGTGCCTGGCGCTGTGGCCGGGCTTCTCCCGCTCGGGCTCTACTATCGCCGGCGGCATGCTGCTCGGCATCAGCCGCTACGTGGCGGCGGAGTTCTCCTTCCTGCTGGCGGTGCCGATGATGATGGGCGCCACCGCGCTGGACATCTACAAGAGCCTCGGCTTCCTGACGGCGGCCGACATTCCGATGTTTGCGGTCGGGTTCGTCACCGCCTTTATCGTGGCGCTGATTGCGATTAAAACCTTCCTGCACATCATCAAGCGCATCACCTTTATTCCGTTCGCCATCTACCGTTTTATCGTGGCGGCGGCGGTCTACGCGGTGTTTATGTAGTCTGCGGACAGCGCTGTTCTTTCCACTGCGCGACGGCGGCCACCCGGCGTCGCGTCAGCTCCTCCCGCACCTCCGGCCCCTTAAAGCCCGCGTCAATCACCGGTTTCGTCGGTACCGCCCGCGCCACCTCCCACGCTTCGCGCAGCAGTCTGCCCTGCGGATAGTCGCGCGCCTCAAAGCCGGTGCGCCCGCGCACGTCGGCTTCGCTGGTGAGCGCCAGCTGCTCCACCCGCTGCGGCCTGCGCCAGGCATCAATGGCGTCAAACAGCTTCACCACCGTGGCGGGCTTGAGAACCGGGAAGGTGTGAATCAAGTCGTGGTACTCCGCCACCAGCTTCGCCAGATCGCGCATCTCATTGGGTATGCGCAGCCGGGCGCAGAGGTTTTCCACCAGCTTGACGCCCGCCGGGCCGTGGCCGTGGTGGCGGGGCCACAGCGCCTTCGGCGTCAGCCCTTTACCGAGGTCGTGGCACAGCGTGGCGAAGCGCACGTCGACCGCCGGGGTCAGCATTGCCGCCATGGAGAGGGTCATCAGGACGTGGACGCCGGTGTCGATCTCCGGGTGCCATTTAGCCGGGGCGGGCACGCCGAACAGGGCGTCAATTTCGGGAAACAGCACTTTCAGGGCGCCGCAGTCGCGCAGGGTCTGGAAGTAGACCTGCGGGTTGCGGGTGCCGAGCGCGCTCTCCGTCTCTTTCCACACCCGCTCCGGGATCAGATGCTCCAGTTCCCCGGCGGCGGTCATCGCCTGCATCAGGGCCATCGTCTCATCGGCAATGCGAAAGCCGAGGTGGGCGTAGCGGGCGGCAAAGCGGGCCACCCGCAGCACCCGCAGCGGATCTTCGCTGAAAGCTGGTGAAACGTGGCGCAGCAGGCGCGCCTGCAGGTCCCGCTGGCCGCCGTAGGGATCGATAATCGCGCCCGCGTCGTCCTGCGCGAGCGCGTTTACGGTGAGGTCCCGGCGCAGCAGGTCCTGCTCGAGGGTGACATCGGGGGCGGCGTAGCAGGTGAAGCCGGTATAGCCTGAGCCGGACTTGCGCTCGGTGCGGGCGAGGGCGTACTCCTCGTGGGTTTGCGGGTGCAGAAACACGGGAAAATCGCGGCCTACCTGCTGGTAGCCCGCGTCAAGCATCTGCTGCGGCGTAGCGCCGACAACAACCCAATCTTTGTCTTTTACCGCCAGGCCCAGTAACGCATCGCGCACCGCCCCGCCAACCAGATACTGCTTCACGCCGCCATCCCCTTACTGAAAAATCACCCGATAATACGCAAGTGTAGAGGAGATGGCGAATCGGGCATCAGTTCATCCAGCGATCTTTGCGCTTGCGGCTCGGCACCAGGTGCGGCAGCACCAGGCCGAGGATCAGGCCCGCGCCGAGCACGCCGCCGCCGTACATAAACCACTGCATAATAATCGTGCGCTGCTTATCGTCCAGCTGCAGGTTGGCGGCGTTCACCTTCTTCTGCGCGACGATAAGCTCATTCTTCAGCTTCTGATTCTCTTCTTTCAGGCCGTTAATGACGCTATCGCTGCCGGCCACTTTCTGCTGCATATCGGCGGTGCGCTGATTCCAGGTATTATCAATATTGTTCAGCTTATCGGTCAGGGTTTTGACCTGATTTTCGAGGTCCGGCACGCGGGTTTTCAGGCTTGGGCTGGTGCTCAGCTCCTTCAGCGGGATCCAGGCGGTGCGGCCGCTGCTGTCTTTCACCTGGGCGTACTGGGTGTCATTATTGGTTTGCAGGAGCTGCACTTCTTCTCCGGCGTTTACGGTGCCGACCAGGCGGTAGTTATCGCCCGGGCCGCTGCGTACCCAGGTGTTCAGTTCATCGGAGACATAACGTTTTTCATCAGCGTGGGCGATGGTGGAAGCGCTAAGTGCAAGTAAAGTCAGTCCAATCAGGCGTAATTTAAGCATCAGGTCGTCATTTTGGTCATTAGGTGGAACGAAAAAAGTCGCACGAGATAGTAGTGGCATCAGTCTGACGACGCCAGGCATTCTGCTGCAATCGGAATCCTCCAGGAGGAGATTGCATGGCAAAGTGCGGAGAAATACACTCTACTGACAAGAATTATGCGTGTAAGTTCGGCGTCATTACCAATCCCGGTCACTCAACGATAAGAAAACTGGACATGGAACAGGAAATCGAATTGAAGTTCATCGTCGATCCGCGCGGTACAGAGACCCTCCGCCAGCGGCTCGGCGCCCTCAGCGCGCAGCACGTGCCCGCCGCGCAGCTGCTCAACATCTATTACGAAACCGACGACGGCTGGCTGCGCGGTCACGATATGGGCCTGCGCATTCGCGGCCAGGGCAAGAAATATGAGATGACCCTTAAGACCGCCGGCCGCTCCGTCGGCGGCCTTAACCAGCGCCCGGAGTACAATATTCCCCTTACGAAGCCCGAGCTGGCGCTGGAGAAGCTGCCCGCCGACGTCTGGCCCGGCGGCAGCCTGCCCGCCGATCTTGCCGGGCGGGTGAAGCCGCTGTTCAGCACCGATTTTCAGCGCGAGAAGTGGCTGGTGGACTGCGGCGAAAGCCGGATTGAAATTGCGCTGGATAACGGCGAAGTCAAAGCGGGCGAGCACCGGGAGCCTATCGGCGAACTGGAGCTGGAGCTGCTGAGCGGCCGGGTTGAGGATGTTCTGGCCCTGGCGGGCGAGCTGCTGGAGAGCGGCGTCCTGCGGCAGGGCAGCCTGAGCAAGGCCGCCCGCGGCTACCATCTGGCGAAGGGCAATCCGCCCCGCGAGCCGCGAGCCCCGGCCTACGGCGCGCAGGACAATGCCGGCCTTGAGGCGGCGCTGGCCCACTGGCAGTATCACGAAGAGCTGTGGCTGCGCGGCAGCGCTGATGCGAAAGCGCAGGTCGCTGACGCCGTGGCCTTTATCGGTAAAACGCTCGCCGCCGAACACGAGATGGCCGCCGAGCAGATGGCGCAGGTTGCGCAGATCATCAGCGATGCGTCTACCGCCGCTGATGCCGCTTTTAACCCGCAGGTGGCGCGCGCCAAACTGATGCTCACCGCTTTTCTTGTCACCGGACGATAACATTAATAGAGGAACGCCATGACCGCGCTCTCTTCACCGCTGCAGCAGCACTGGCAGACGGTAGCCGACCGGCTGCCGGACGACTTCCCCGCCGCCGACCTGCGCCCCGAGGCGCGGGCGGCGATGGCCTTTAGCGATTTCATTGCCGACAGTCTGGCTGCGCACCCGCAGTGGCTCGAAGAGCTGGCGCAGGCGCCGGTGGCGCCCGGCGAGTGGCGGCACTACGGCGACTGGCTGGCGCAGGCGCTGGCCGAGGTCAACGACGAGGCGGCCCTGATGCGCGCCCTGCGGCTGTTTCGCCGCCGGGTGATGGTGCGCATCGCCTGGGCCCAGGCGCTGTCGCAGGTCCCGACCGAAGAGAGCCTGCAGCAGCTGAGCCAGCTTGCCGAGACGCTGATCGTCGGCGCCCGCGACTGGCTGTACGCCGCCTGCTGCCGCGAGTGGGGCACCCCGACCAGCGCCCGCGGTGAGGCGCAGCCGCTGCTGATCCTCGGCATGGGCAAGCTCGGCGGCGGCGAGCTGAACTTCTCCTCGGATATCGACCTGATTTTTGCCTGGCCCGAGCACGGGGCAACCGCTGGCGGGCGCCGGGAGCTGGACAACGGCCAGTTCTTTACCCGCATGGGCCAGCGGCTGATCAAGGTGCTGGACCAGGCCACCCAGGACGGCTTCGTCTACCGCGTGGATATGCGCCTGCGCCCGTTCGGCGACAGCGGCCCGCTGGTGCTGAGCTTTGCCGCGCTGGAGGACTACTACCAGGAGCAGGGCCGCGACTGGGAGCGCTACGCGATGGTCAAGGCGAAGGTGCTCGGCGACAGCGGCGGCGCCTACGGCGACGAGCTGCGCGCCATGCTGCGCCCGTTCGTCTTCCGCCGCTATATCGACTTCAGCGTCATCCAGTCCCTGCGCAATATGAAGGGCATGATCGCCCGCGAAGTGCGCCGCCGGGGCCTGAAGGACAACATCAAGCTCGGCGCGGGCGGCATTCGCGAAATCGAGTTTATCGTCCAGGTCTTCCAGCTGATCCGCGGCGGACGCGAGCCGTCGCTGCAGAGCCGCTCCCTGCTGCCGACCCTGGACGCCATCGACGCGCTGCACCTGCTGCCGGAGGGCGAGGCCGGGCAGCTGCGCGACGCCTACCTGTTCCTGCGCCGGCTGGAGAACCTGCTGCAGAGCATTAACGACGAGCAGACCCAGACCCTGCCGGAAGACGACCTTAACCGCGCCCGGCTAGCGTGGGGCATGGGCTGCCGCGACTGGGACTCGCTCTACACCGCGCTCGCCGGGAAGATGGCCGCCGTGCGCCGTATCTTTAACGCCCTGATCGGCGACGACGACGAGACCACCGCCGACGAGCAGCTTTCTGAGCAGTGGCGCGAACTGTGGCAGGACGCGCTGCAGGAGGACGACACCACGCCGGTACTGGCCCATCTCAGCGATGAGGACCGGCACCGGGTGGTGGCGGAGATCGCCGACTTCCGCAAAGAGCTGGACCGCCGCACCATCGGCCCGCGCGGCCGCCAGGTGCTGGATACCCTGATGCCGCACCTGCTGAGCGAGATCTGCGCGCGCGATGACGCTCCGCTGCCGCTGTCGCGCATTATGCCGCTGCTGACCGGCATCGCCAGCCGCACCACTTATCTGGAGCTGCTGAGCGAATTCCCCGGCGCGCTCAAGCACCTGATCCGCCTCTGCGCCGCCTCGCCGATGGTCGCCAGCCAGCTGGCGCGCTATCCGCTGCTGCTTGACGAACTGCTGGACCCCAACACCCTCTACCAGCCCACCGCCACCGACGCCTACCGCGACGAGCTGCGCCAGTACCTGCTGCGGGTGCCGGAAGAGGATGAGGAGCAGCAGCTGGAGGCGCTGCGCCAGTTTAAGCAGGCGCAGATGCTGCGGGTGGCGGCGGCGGACATTGCCGGCACGCTGCCGGTAATGAAAGTGAGCGATCACTTAACCTGGCTGGCCGAGGCGATGATCGACGCCGTGGTGCAGCAGGCGTGGACCCACACCGTGGCCCGCTTCGGCCAGCCGCGCCACCTGGCCGGGCGCGAAGGGCGCGGCTTTGCGGTCATCGGCTACGGCAAGCTCGGCGGCTGGGAGCTGGGCTACGGCTCTGACCTCGATCTGGTGTTCCTCCACGACTGCCCGGCGGACGTGACGACCGACGGTCCGCGCGAAATCGACGGCCGCCAGTTCTATCTCCGGCTGGTGCAGCGCATCATTCACCTGTTCAGCACCCGCACGTCGTCGGGCATTCTGTACGAAGTGGACGCTCGCTTACGTCCCTCCGGGGCGGCGGGTATGCTGGTCACCACCGCCGATGCTTTTGCCGACTATCAGCGCAGCGAGGCCTGGACCTGGGAGCATCAGGCGCTGGTGCGCGCCCGGGTGGTCTACGGCGACGGCCAGCTGCACGGGCAGTTCGACGCTATCCGCAAAGCTATCCTCGCCATTGAGCGCGATGGCCCGACGCTGCAGACCGAGGTGCGCGAAATGCGCGAGAAGATGCGCGCCCACCTCGGGGGCAAACACCGGGACCGCTTCGACATCAAAGCCGACGAGGGCGGCATTACCGACATTGAATTTATTACCCAGTACCTGGTGCTGCGCTACGCCCACGACAGGCCGAAGCTGACCCGCTGGTCCGATAACGTGCGCATTCTGGAGCTGCTGGCGCAGAACGGCATCATGGACGACGAAGAGGCGCTGGCGCTGAGCCGGGCCTACACCACGCTTCGCGATGCGCTGCACCACCTGGCGCTGCAGGAGGCGCCGGGCCACGTCGCGCCGGACGCGTTTCACGCCGAGCGTGAGCTGGTGCGCGCCTGCTGGCAGAAGTGGCTGGTCGCGGGCTGAGTTATGCTATTATCGCGCGCAACTGAAGAATCTAGCAGGAGTCAGGAATGAAAGTAACGCTGCCGGAGTTTACACGCGCAGGCGTCATGGTGGTTGGCGATGTGATGCTGGACCGCTACTGGTATGGCCCAACCAGCCGCATCTCGCCGGAGGCCCCGGTGCCGGTGGTGAAGGTGGATACCATTGAGGAGCGCCCCGGCGGCGCGGCCAACGTGGCGATGAACATCGCCGCCCTCGGCGCCAGCTCGCGGCTGGTGGGCCTGACCGGCGTCGATGACGCCGCGCAGGCGCTGGCGAAGGCGCTGGCGAATGTGAAGGTGCAGTGCGAGTTCGTCGCCGTGCCGACCCATCCGACCATCACCAAGCTGCGCGTGCTGTCGCGCAACCAGCAGCTGATCCGCCTCGACTTTGAAGAGGGCTTTGCCGGCGTCGATCCGCAGCCGATGCACGACCGCATTCGCCAGTCACTGGGCAGCGTCGGCGCGCTGGTGCTCTCCGACTATGCCAAAGGGGCGCTGGAGAGCGTGCAGGCGATGATCGGGCTTGCCCGCGAGGCGGGCGTGCCGGTGCTGATTGATCCGAAAGGCACCGACTTTGAGCGCTATCGCGGCGCGACCCTGCTGACCCCGAACCTCTCTGAGTTCGAGGCGGTGGCCGGTAAGTGTCAGGATGAAGCCCAGCTGGTCGAGCGCGGCATGAAGATTATTGCCGATTACGATCTCTCCGCCCTGCTGGTTACCCGCTCCGAGCAGGGCATGACGCTGCTGCAGCCGGGCAAAGCGCCGCTGCACATGCCGACCCAGGCGCAGGAAGTGTATGACGTCACCGGCGCCGGCGATACGGTGATCGGCGTGCTGGCGGCGACGCTGGCGGCGGGCAACTCTCTCGAAGAGGCCTGCTTCTTCGCCAACGCCGCGGCGGGCGTGGTGGTTGGCAAGCTCGGTACCTCAACCGTGTCGCCGATTGAGCTGGAGAACGCCGTGCGCGGCCGCGCTGACACCGGCTTCGGCGTGATGAGCGAAAGCGAGCTGAAGCAGGCGGTGGCCGCCGCCCGCCAGCGCGGTGAGAAGGTGGTCATGACCAACGGCGTATTTGACATTCTGCACGCCGGGCACGTCTCCTACCTGGCCAACGCCCGCCGCCTCGGCGACCGGCTGATCGTGGCGGTCAACAGCGATGCCTCCACGAAGCGCCTGAAGGGCGACACCCGGCCGGTCAATCCGCTCGATCAGCGGATGATCGTCCTCGGCGCGCTGGAGGCCGTAGACTGGGTCGTCTCCTTTGAAGAGGATACGCCCCAGCGCCTGATCGCCGGCATTCTGCCGGACCTGCTGGTGAAGGGCGGCGACTATAAGCCTGAGCAGATTGCCGGCAGCAAAGAGGTGTGGGCCAACGGCGGCGAAGTGATGGTCCTTAACTTCGAAGACGGCTGCTCGACCACCAATATCATCAAGAAGATCCGGCGCGACAGCTGATCTTTTCCCGGCGGCCTGCGTTCCCGCAGGCCGCTAGACATCCTTCCGCCTGCTGTCATTAAGATATTCGCTATCAGCGGACGATTTTTTTGATATTGCGACCTGACTCAATTTCCCGCGCACCCTGAATGGAGATTTAGCAAGTCGGCTATACCTTTAATATTCATATTATCCTGGAATACCTTTTTAAAAGGCCCGTTGTATTTTTTACGGCATCCACGCTGTTATATCGCACCCGGTATAGCAATGCGGGAAACCGCTTATTTATTAAATTAAATGGCCGGCAGAATATAAAATATATTCCTGCTTCATGCGCCATTTTTTCCATTCTTTGATGATCAGGAGTGCGTATGAAATCAACCTACCGGCTCTCTTTTCTGGCCTCGTGTATCTGCCTTGCCGTCGGATCTTCTCAGGCGTATGCCGCCTGCGACAATACCTCGCCGGGTAATGGTGATAAGGTAACCTGTTCTGCTGACCAGGTGGGCAATACCGCTGTCGTTAGCGCAGACGGGGTCTCGGGCGTCACTGTTCAGCAGGATGGCACGCTGGACGTCAGCAGCGGCCCGGCCATCTCGCTTGGCGATAGCTCGACCATTCGCAATACCGGCATAATTTCCGGCACCAGTGCCGGTATTCTGCTGCGCGAAGGGAGCGCGGAAAATACTATCAATAATAGCGGTTCGATTACCGGTACGGCGGGGCCGGGGATCCGTATTAATGCTAAAGGTAATACTGCTATCACTAATTCCGGTAATATCAGCAGCGGTGAAGGCACGAGCGGCACCGCTATTCTGTTTGGCGACGGCGACGACACGCTGACCGTCACCGGTGGGACCATTACCGGCATTGTCAATCAGGGCAGGGGAGCCGATACGCTGCACATGGTTGACGGTACGATTGACGGCGATGTCATTCAGGGCGTGACGGAGGCCAACGGCGATGACTTTGCCAGCGATAAGGTGCTAATTGAAGGTGGAACCATTACCGGCGGCATTACCCAGGGTGAAGGTATTGATGACTTCGAGATGACCGGCGGCACTATTGGCTCCCTGCAGCAGGGCGGCTCTCAGGATACCTTTCGCATGACCGGCGGCTGGATTAAAGGGGCCTTTGAAGACGGCGACCATGCGGAGATGACCGGCGGGCGCATCGGCAACGTTCAACTGAAGGCGGCAGACAATTTCTTCGATATGAGCGGCGGCAGCGTGGACGGCAACGTCTCCTCCGGCTTGGGAAAAGATACCTATATCATTCGCGGCGATGCAAAAATCGGTAATTCGATCAGCACCGGCGCGGAGAAGGACAGCGTGACGCTGAAAAGCGGGACCATCGTTAATGAGATCCGTATGTCCACCGGCGACGACCTGTTCCGCTGGGAGGGCGGCAGCGTCGGTGGGGCAGTAAAGATGGAGGCGGATAACGACCGCGTGGAGCTGGTGGGCGTGGGGACCAACATCACCGACTCATCGCCGCTGATTGACGGTGGTAATGGCGATGACTCCATCATGCTCGACAACAGCCAGTACGTGCACAGCGATGCCAACCTGCTGGCGGGGTTTGAGCACGTGGATTTGACCAACGGCTCTACGCTGACCCTGCGCAACAATATTCTCAAGCTGGGGGATAGCGAGGACGACAATGCCAGTACCGGCTTCAGCATTGACTCGGGCAGCACGCTGGCTATTGAAAACGACGCGGCAACCGATTTCACCGGCCACCTCAGCGGTACCGGCACCGTCAGCACCAATACCAGCGGCAAGGCGTTTAACTTCACCAATAACAATAAGGCCGACGGCTTCGGCGGGACGCTGGCGCTGGGCAACAGCACCCTGGCGCTGGCGGGAGTGAACACCCAGGCGCTGAAAAATGCAACGCTGCGCGCGGATGACAAAAGCATTACCACCGTCGGCAGCGGTCAGCAGACGATCGGCGGGCTGACCTTCAACGGCGGTACCGTCGTCTTCGGTGCGGTGGCGCCGGGCAACACCGTTAGCGACAATACCATCCAGACCAGCAAGAACCTCGATATCAGCGGCAAGGGCAGCGTGAAGGTGAGTCTGGGCGACGCGGTCAACTATGCCCCTGACGTCAATGATAAGGTCCAGCTGCTCAAGCAGGATGACGGCGAGAACCTGATTAAGCTGGCCGGCTCAGGCGGTACGGTGACCGGCAACGGCAGCGCGCTCACCCTGAAAGACAGCAGCGGCAGCGTCATCAGCAGCGGCAAAATGACCCATATTGTTAATACCGCCGGCGGCCCGACGGTGGCCGAAGGCACCTGGGACTGGAAGCTGTCTGACGGTACCGGTCACGACGGGCTGTACGTCACTTACGCCCTGAAAGAGGTGAACCTGAAGGGCGCGGGCAGCGATGCGCTGGCGCTTAACAGCGGCACCGATACCGGCAGCGCCGCCGATCTCAGCGCGAAAGTGACCGGCGCGGGCGATCTGGCGATAACCGGCGGCACGGTCTCCCTTTCCAACAGCAGCAACGACTACCGCGGCGTCACCGACGTGCGCGGCGGTACGCTGCAGATGAATAACGACAGCGTGCTGGGCAACACCTCCCTGCTGAAGCTGGCGGACGGTACCGGGCTGAAGATGGCGGGGCATACCCAGACCGTCGGCGCGGTGGCGACGGCGGCCGGATCGCTGGTCGATATCGCGGGCGGTAATCTGACGATTAATAGCGGCGGCACGGTGCAGGGCCATATGCAGGGGGCGGGAACGCTGACCCTTGAGGGCGGCGAGCTTACCGTCACCGGCGCGAATACCGGGCTAAGCGCCGCTACAGCGGTGAACAGCGGGGCTACCGCCACGCTGGACAACACCCAGGGGCTTGGCTCCGGCGCCATTGACAACGCCGGAACCGTCAACCTTAACGCCGCCAGCGGGACCTTCGCCAACAGCGTCAGCAATAGCGGCAAAATCAATCTTACCGGCAGCCAGGTGCAGCTCTCCGGCGACAACACTCAGTTCAGCGGCGAATTCAGCATCGATAAGGACAGCCGCCTGACGGCAGCCCAGGCGTCCCACCTCGGCAGCGCCGCCGTGCACGATGAGGGCACCCTGGCGCTGGTGACGGATAGCGACTGGACGCTGGCGAACGTCGTGGACGGCAGCGGCAACCTGGTCAAAGACGGCGCGGGTACCCTGACGCTGACCGATCCCAATCTGGCCTATACCGGCAGTACCGATATTCTCAGCGGCGGCCTGCGCTTCGGCTCCCGCGAGGCGCCGTCAACCCTCGCCTCATCCCAGGTTAATATCGCCGAAGGGGCGATGATGGCGGCTAACGGCACCGTCAGCGGCGGCGTTGACAACAAAGGCACCCTGCAGGTGGGTCAGAGCGGCCTCCCCGCTGCGGAGCCGGCGAACGCGGTCCGCGCGGCGGCCTTTGCCGCAGCCAGCGGCACCGACAGCCTGGTTATCGGCGGCGACCTGAGCAACAGCGGCACCGTCCAGCTGGCCCAGATCGGCAGCGATGCGCAGGTGGGCAATACGCTGACGGTGAACGGCAACTATGCCGGCAACGGCGGCAAAATCCGCTTTAACACCGTGCTCGGCGACGATAGTTCGCTGACCGACCACATGACCGTGGAGGGCGATACCAGCGGCACCACTCTGGTCAGCGTCGCCAACGCCGGCGGCACCGGCGCGCGGACCCTTAAGGGCATTGAACTGATTGCGGTTAACGGAAATTCCGCAGGGGAGTTCGTGCAGGACGGACGCATCGCGGCGGGCGCCTACGACTATACGCTGGGGCGCGGCGTCGGGGCGGCGAGCAATAAAAACTGGTACCTGACTAACGAAGCATCGGAGCCGACGAATCCTACTGACCCGACCGACCCAACCGATCCTACGGACCCAGGCGATCCCGGTACGCCGCCGGTCGATCCTGGCAATCCGACCGATCCGGGCGATCCCGGCACGCCGCCGGTCGATCCCGGCAATCCGACCAATCCGACGGATCCAGGCGAGCCGACCAACCCGGGCACGCCGCCAACTGCACCAGCGAAGCCCGCCTACCGTCCGGAGGCCGGGAGCTACATCGCCAATATCGCGGCGGCCAACACCATGTTTATCACCCGCCTGCACGACAGGCTGGGCGAAACCCAGTACACCGACGCCCTGACCGGCGAACAGCGGGTGACCAGCCTGTGGATGCGCCAGGTGGGCACCCATAACCGGTGGAAGGACAGCTCCGGGCAGCTGAAAACCCGCAGCAACCAGTACGTTATTATGCTTGGCGGCGACGTGGCACAGTGGAGCAGCAGCGGTCTCGACCGCGGCCACCTCGGGCTGATGGCGGGCTACGGCAACAACAGCAGCCATACGCACTCCAGCGCCACGGGCTACGGCTCAGACGGCAAAGTGCACGGCTATAACGTCGGCATTTACGGTACCTGGTACGCCAACGACGCCGATAAGACCGGCCTGTACGTGGATACCTGGGCGAGCTACAGCTGGCTGAAAAACTCGGTCAACGGTGAAGATCTCGCCAGCGAAAGCTATCACTCTAAGGGCTTCACCGGCTCGCTGGAGACCGGCTACACCTGGCAGGTCGGCGAGTTCTACGGCAGCAAGGGGACGCTGAGTAAGGTCTACATCCAGCCGCAGGCGCAGGCTATCTGGATGGGCGTCAGGGCGAAGAACCACACCGAGGATAACGGGACCCGCGTCAGCAGCGACGGCGACGGCAACGTGCTGACCCGCCTCGGCGCCCGGGCTTATCTCAACAGCTACAGCAAGCTCGATGAGGGCAAACAGCGCGAGTTCCAGCCCTTTATCGAGGCTAACTGGATCCACAATACCCGCCGCTTCAGCACCAAAATGGACGGCGTGCGCCTGAGCCAGGAGGGGGCGCGCAACCTGGGCGAGGTGAAGACCGGGGTTGAGGGCAAGCTGAGCAATAACCTCACCGCGTGGGGCAACGTCGGCCAGCAGCTTGGCGATCATAAATACAGCAATACGGAAGCGATGCTGGGCGTGAAGTACAGCTGGTAGGAAAAGCATGAAAAAAATGGCCACCGCAAGCGGTGGCCATTCTCTATTTCTGGCAGAAACTTATTTCTTCTGCGCGCGCTCGAAGGAGGCGATGATTTCAGCTTTGGCCGCGTCAGCGTTATCCCAGCCGTCAACTTTAACCCACTTGCCGCTTTCCAGATCTTTGTAGTGCTCAAAGAAGTGGGTGATCTGCGCTTTCAGCAGGTCCGGCAGGTCGTTCACGTCTTTGATGTGATCGTACTCTTTGCTCAGCTTGGTGTGCGGAACCGCAACCAGCTTGGCATCTTCACCGGATTCGTCGGTCATTTTCAGCACGCCAACCGGACGGCAGCGGATCACTGAGCCCGGCTCCAGCGGATACGGGGTCGGGACCAGTACGTCAACCGGGTCGCCGTCCAGGGAGAGCGTGTGGTTGATGTAGCCGTAGTTGCACGGGTAGAACATGGCGGTAGACATGAAGCGGTCAACGAACAGCGCGCCGCTCTCTTTATCCACTTCGTATTTGATTGGGTCGGCATTGGCCGGGATTTCGATAACTACGTAGATGTCTTCAGGCAGCTCTTTGCCCGCCGGGACGTTGAGTAAGCTCATGTCTGATTCCTTAAAATGTCGTTCGATCAAGTGCCGGACATTATAGCCAACTGTGCTTAAAAGTCCTGAACTCTTTTCTCCGCCGCCGCCGGTAAAAGGCGAAAAATCCATAAACATAGCGGCCTGCTGAATACCCATATGAAAGCGCTTACAAATAACGGCGGCTCTTTGCGGAACTGTGACCTCGCGCATTTCGTTCATTCGGGCATTGTCTATAGTTTCGGCAGTTGACGCTTTTAACAACAATAACCCTGCGAGGATACCTCTTATGTGGAAGCGCTTACTTCTTGTCTCTGCCGTCACCGCCGCCGCGTCGTCCGCGGCAGTCGCCGCTCCGTTAACTGTCGGTTTTTCACAGGTGGGTTCCGAGTCGGGCTGGCGCGCCGCCGAAACCAGCGTGGCGAAAAGCGAGGCCAGCAAGCGCGGCATTACGCTGAAAATCGCCGACGGCCAGCAGAAGCAGGAGAACCAGATCAAGGCCGTGCGCTCGTTTATTGCCCAGGGCGTTGACGCTATCTTTATCGCGCCGGTCGTGGCGACCGGCTGGGAGCCGGTGCTGAAAGAGGCGAAGCAGGCCAAGATTCCGGTCTTCCTGCTGGATCGCTCCATCGATGTGAAAGACAAGTCGCTGTACATGACTACCGTCACCGCCGACAACGTGCTGGAAGGCAAGCTTATCGGCGACTGGCTGGTGAAGACCGAAGACGGCAAGCCGTGTAACGTCGTCGAGCTGCAGGGTACCGTGGGCGCCAGCGTGGCGATTGACCGTAAGAAGGGCTTCGCCGAGGCGATAGCTAAAGCGCCAAACATCAAGATTATCCGCTCCCAGTCCGGCGACTTCACCCGCAGCAAGGGTAAAGAAGTCATGGAGAGCTTTATCAAGGCCGAGAATAACGGCAAAAACATCTGCATGGTGTACGCCCACAACGACGATATGGCCATCGGCGCCATTCAGGCGATAAAAGAGGCGGGGCTCAAGCCGGGCAAAGATATCCTCACCGGATCTATCGACGGCGTGCCGGATATCTATAAGGCGATGCTCGCGGGTGAGGCGAACGCCAACGTTGAGCTGACGCCGAACATGGCGGGTCCGGCGTTTGACGCGCTGGAGAAATTCAAAAAGGACGGCACCGTGCCGCCGAAGCTGACCCTGACGCACTCGCAGCTCTATCTGCCGGCGGATGCCCAGGCGCAGCTGGATAAGAAAAAGGATATGGGGTACTGAGTTTACTCTTTCCCCTTCACCCTAACCCTCTCCCGGTGGGGAGAAGGGACCGGTTAGCGGAGTTTTCTCCCTCTCCGCGCGGGGAGAGGGGCAGGTTAGCGAGGTTTTCCCCCGCAGGGAGAAGGCCGGGGTGAGGGTGACACAGTGAGCCGAACCATGAGCGAAATATCCCAACGCCAGGACATACTTCGCACCGAAGGACTGAGCAAATTCTTCCCCGGCGTCAAGGCGCTGGATAACGTCAACTTCAGCCTGCGGCGCGGCGAGATCATGGCCCTGCTCGGCGAAAACGGCGCCTGGAAATCCACGCTTATCAAGGTCCTGACCGGGGTGTATCACGCCGATCGCGGCACCATCTGGCTGGAGGGCGAGACCATCTCGCCGAAAAATACCGCCCACGCCCAGATGCTCGGCATCGGCACGGTGTATCAGGAGGTCAACCTGCTGCCGAATATGTCGGTGGCGGATAACCTGTTTATTGGCCGGGAGCCCCGGCGCTTCGGCCTGCTTCGCCGCCGCGAAATGCAGCAGCGCGCCACCGCGCTGATGGCCGCCTACGGCTTCTCGCTGGACGTCAGCCAGCCGCTTAATTGCTTCTCCGTGGCGATGCAGCAGATCGTGGCCATCTCCCGGGCTATCGATCTCTCCGCCAAAGTGCTGATCCTCGACGAACCCACCGCCAGCCTCGACGCCCAGGAAGTGGAGATGCTGTTCACCCTGATGCGCCAGCTGCGCGATCGTGGCGTCAGCCTGATCTTCGTTACCCACTTTCTCGATCAGGTCTACCAGGTCAGCGACCGCATCACCGTCCTGCGCAACGGCGGCTTCGTCGGCTGTCGCGAAACGGCGGAACTGCCGGAGATTGAGCTGGTGAAAATGATGCTCGGCCGCGAGCTGGAGACCAACGCCCTGCAGCGCGCCGGGCGCACGCTGCTGAGCGACAGGCCGGTGGCGGCATTTCACGGCTACGGCAAAAAGGGAGTCATCGAACCTTTCGACCTGCAGGTCAGGCCGGGCGAGATTGTCGGCCTGGCGGGGCTGCTGGGATCCGGGCGCACCGAGACGGCGGAGGTTATTTTCGGCGTGAAAACCGCCGACAGCGGCACGGCGGAGATTAAGGGCAATCCGATCAGGCTGCGTTCCCCGTACCGGGCCTCCTGCGCCGGGATCGGCTTTTGCCCGGAAGACCGTAAAACCGACGGCATCATCGCCGCCGCCTCGGTGCGGGAGAATATTATTCTGGCCCTGCAGGCCCAGCGCGGCTGGCTGCGGCCTATTTCCCGGCGCGAGCAAAACGCCATCGCTGAACGCTTTATTCGCCAGCTCGGCATCCGCACCCCAGCGCCGAACAGCCGATCGAGTTTCTTTCCGGCGGCAATCAGCAGAAGGTGCTGCTGTCGCGCTGGCTGCTGACCAAACCCCAGTTCCTGATCCTCGATGAGCCCACCCGCGGTATCGACGTCGGGGCGCACGCGGAGATCATTCGCCTGATAGAGACCCTCTGCGCCGATGGCCTGGCGCTGCTGGTGATCTCCTCCGAGCTGGAGGAGCTGGTGGACTACGCGGACCGGGTGATTATCCTGCGCGACCGCAAAAAGGTGGCGGAGATCCCGCTGGAGGCGCTGTCGGTGACGGCCATCATGAATGCCATTGCGGCTTAAGGAGGCACCCGTGATGCCCCAATCTGTTCCCCAGGCAGAGCGCACAAAGCGCACCTTCCGCTGGCCCACCGGGACACCGCAAATCGTGGCCCTGCTGCTGGTGCTGGCGGTCGATAGCCTCGTCTCGCCGCACTTTTTCCAGATAGTCCTGCAGGATGGCCGGCTGTTCGGCAGCCCGATCGACATCCTCAATCGCGCCGCGCCGGTGGCGCTGCTGGCGATCGGCATGACGCTGGTGATCGCCACCGGCGGCATAGACCTCTCCGTCGGCGCGGTGATGGCCATTGCCGGCGCCACGGCGGCGTCGATGGTGGTGGCCGGGCACGGCCTGCCGCTGGTGCTGCTGGCTGCGCTGGCCACCGGTGTGCTGGCCGGCCTGTGGAACGGCATTCTGGTGGCGGTGCTGAAAATTCAGCCCTTCGTCGCCACCCTGATCCTGATGGTCGCCGGGCGCGGCGTGGCGCAGCTGATCACCGCCGGGCAGATTGTTACCTTCGACGCGCCGTCGCTGGCCTGGCTCGGCAGCGGCAAGCTGCTGCTGTTTCCGGCGCCGGTGATCATTGCCCTGCTGACGCTGATCGTCTTCTGGCTGTTTATCCGCAAAACCGCGCTGGGGATGTTTATCGAAGCGGTCGGCATTAACATTCGCGCGGCAAAAAACGCCGGGGTCAATACCCGGCTGGTGGTGATGCTGAGCTACGTGCTGAGCGGCGTCTGCGCCGCTATCGCCGGAGTGATCGTGGCGGCGGACATTCGCGGTGCGGACGCCAACAACGCTGGACTGTGGCTGGAGCTGGACGCCATTCTGGCGGTAGTTATCGGCGGCGGTTCGCTGATGGGCGGGCGCTTCAATATGCTACTGTCGGTGGTGGGGGCGCTGATTATTCAGGGGATGAATACCGGCATTCTGCTCTCCGGCTTCCAGCCGGAGCTGAATCAGGTGGTGAAGGCGGTGGTGGTGCTCTGCGTGCTGGTGGTGCAGTCGCCGCGTTTTATCGCGCTGTTAAAAAGAGGGCGGGGCCATGCTAAAACGTAATCTGCCGCTGATGATCACGCTCGGGGTGTTTATCCTCGGCTATCTCTACTGCCTGACTCAGTTTCCAGGCTTCGCCTCGACGCGGGTCATCTGCAATATCCTGACCGACAACGCTTTCCTCGGCATTATCGCCGTGGGCATGACGTTCGTGATCCTCTCCGGCGGCATCGACCTTTCGGTCGGGTCAGCGATCGCCTTTACCGGCGTCTTTCTCGCTAAGGCGATCGGTTTCTGGGGGCTGTCGCCGCTGATGGCCTTTCCGCTGGTGCTGGTGATGGGCTGCGCCTTCGGCGCCTTCATGGGCCTGCTTATCGACGGGCTAAAAATCCCGGCCTTTATTATTACCCTTGCCGGAATGTTCTTCCTGCGCGGGGTCAGCTATCTGATCTCCGAAGAGTCGATTCCGATTAATCATCCGGTCTACGAGCAGCTTTCCGATATGGCGTGGATGATCCCCGGCGGCGGGCGGCTGAGCGCAATGGGGCTGCTAATGCTGCTGGTGGTGGTGGCGGGGATTTTCCTCGCCCACCGCACCCGCTTCGGCAATCAGGTCTACGCCATCGGCGGCAGCGCCAGTTCGGCAAACCTGATGGGGATCTCCACCCGCAGCACCACCGTGCGCATCTATATGCTGTCGACAGGCCTTGCGACCCTCGCCGGAATTGTCTTCTCCGTCTACACCCAGGCGGGCTACGCCCTGGCCGGAGTCGGCGTCGAGCTGGACGCCATCGCCTCGGTGGTGATTGGCGGCACGCTGCTCAGCGGCGGCGTCGGCACGGTACTCGGCACGCTGTTCGGCGTCGGCATTCAGGGGCTTATTCAGACCTATATCAACTTCGACGGCACGCTCAGTTCGTGGTGGACCAAAATCGCCATCGGCATCCTGCTGTTTATCTTTATTGCCCTGCAGCGCGGCCTGACGGTGCTGTGGGAGCAGCGGCAGAACGCGCCGGTGAAGCGGGTGGCTATCCGCCCGCCAGCGTGAAGGCCTGCGACATTGCCTCCTGTTCGCGGGCGGGAAGGGCGAGATGATGGGCGATCGTTTGCCACTGGCTGACGATCGCTCTGAAGTCGGCAATAATGCCGTCCGCCTCGGCCAGGCCGAGGCGAAAATAGCCCGCCACCTCGCGAGCCAGTTCGAGATCGAGCGCGTTATCGGCCTGCGTAATATTGAGCTTTAGCCCATCGGCGCGGGCGACCGGGTTGATATCGTAGGCCTCGCTGAGCCGCCAGCCTCTTCCCGGAACCAGAATAAAACCATGATTACGCAGGTGATCGTCGGCATTAGAGACGAGAAGATTAAAGACGATCCGCGACCACAGCTCGCGTAGATCGGCCTGTGTTTGCGCGCCGTGTCTTATCAGAACGTCGGCAAGCTCCAGGTAGCTGACGCCTGTGGCGGCATCATCACCGTCCTGGTGTCGGGTCAGGGTCATGGCGGATGCAAAGTGAAAGCGCTGTCCGGACGGCGTTCTGTCGAAGCGGCGGACGAGGAAGGTGTGGTAAGGGCTGGCAAATTTGCGCGCCTGGGCGGGAGCGACATTCAGTCCACAGCCGACCGCAAGGGCGTTCACCACCATTTCCCAGCCGCCAACGTCATAGTCATCCCGGGCGCTGGGAAATTAGCAATATACTGCTGGCCGCTGTCATCGACGACGCTGGCCTTCGGCCGGGCACCGCCCAGCGAACCGCCGGGCGCAATCAGCATTCTGAGCCACTGCTGGCCCATGAGCGCGCTATTGTCTACGTCGTTTTCCAGTGCCAGGCTGGCCCTTTCCAGGGCAGGGAGTTCGGTAAAAGGAGGCGCTGCAGCATCCGTGCGGTTATCGAGAAACGCGCCGCGATCCTCCAGCCTGTAGCGCAGCGCGCCAACGCGATAGAGATCGTGGACGCCCAGCAGATAATCGGATTCGTAAAGCTGGGTTCCCGGCGGCAGAGCGCCGGCGCGAATATCCCGCTCCAGGCGCCGCTTCATGAGCATTCGTCCCCAGCGGTCGGGGCAGGAATCTGCGAACACGCCAAACTTGTCCCGAGGCTGGGCGGGATATTGCGCGCCCGTAAACATTGCGATTTCCGGATCCAGCGGCAAAAAGTTAAGCGCAGGATCGTTTAGCGCCTGCGGATCGTATTCAAATTCAAAAAGCTCGCGCGCGCGTGTTCGCCGGCCGTGCAGAAAACCGATTCGCCTCGGGCCGCGCAGACCGTCCCAGTCTGCATACACGCCGATCGTTGCCATGCTCAATCTCCTTTTGTGGCTGCCCCCGGGCGTTTTAGTAATGCCGCAAGGGCGGATGAGGTATTTTCAATATCGCTTTCGCTGTTCCGCTGACGCGATGCGGCCCGCGGGCGCATTTTTGATGGCGTCTCCCGCGGAGCATCCTGCCGACGCGCGCGGGATTGCGGTGGCAAGGCGAGGCGAGAGTCCTGAAGCTGACGACCGACCACATCTTCGGCGGCCAGCTTGTTTAGATCCTCTTCAAGTCCCAGTACCTGCATCACCGATAGCCAGGCACCGATGGTAACGCCGGCCCCGCCGGACTCCAGCGAGCGCAGCGTCATGGGCGACATCCCCGCGCGCTCGGCTACCTGCCTGGCGGTGAGCCTGCGGCGCAGGCGCGCGAGCCTCAGCCGCTCGCCAAAATCGACAAGCAGCGCAGTGGTATCGGGAAGAAGTGGAGCCGTTTTTTTCGCCATAATGCTAATATTTTAGCTTTTTATCGCATGATAAGGCTAAAATATTTACACTTTATTCCGCTGTGATTTGCTACATCATACCCTGCGCGCTCGTCCCCTCAAGACAGCGCAGGCAACTTTTGCTACAGTGCCCGCAGTCTGAACTGAGCGGGGCGGGTATGGCTTCTTTAAAGGATGTAGCGCAGCTGGCGGGGGTGTCGATGATGACCGTCTCGCGGGTGATCAACCAGACGGGCGCCGTCTCGGACGCGACCCGCGAGCGGGTGATGCAGGCCGTTGAAGCCCTGAACTACGTCCCGGATCTCTCCGCGCGCCGGGTGCGCAACCAGGGCTCCCGCCCCTCGACCCTCGCCGTGCTGGCGCAGGACACCGCCACCACGCCCTTCTCGGTAGAGATGCTGCTGGCGATTGAGCAGACCGCCGGCGAGTGCGGCTGGAGCAGCTTCCTGATCAATATCTTCTCCGCCGACGATGCCGATCGCGCTACCCGCCAGCTGCTGGCCCACCGCCCGGACGGCATCATCTATACCACGATGGGACTGCGCGAGGTGACGCTGCCCGCCGCGCTTGAGGGCGAGAACTGCGTGCTGGCGAACTGCATCAGCCGCGGCGCCTCACTGCCGGGCTATATCCCCGACGACTTTGAGGCCCAGTACCGGGCAACGCGCTATCTGATAGAGAAAGGCTACCGGCGGCCGCTCTGCTTCTGGCTGCCTGAGGGGGCCATTGCCACCGGCGAGCGCCGCCGCGGCTTTGAGCTAGCCTGGCAGGAGGCGGGGTACAGCCTTGATGTTGTGCGCCAGCACCATATGCTGCCGGGGGATGAGCACTATACCGATCTGGCGGCGCTGCTGGCGCCGATGCTGGCCTCCGGCAGGCCCGATTTTGATGTGCTGATCTGCGGCAACGACCGGGCGGCGTTCGTTGCCTATCAGGTGCTGTTTGCCAGCGGCCTGCGCGTGCCGCAGGACGTGGCGGTGCTGGGCTTTGACAATATGGTCGGCGTCGGCGATCTGTTTCTGCCGCCGCTCACCACCCTGCAGCTGCCCCACGACGTGATTGGCCGCGAGGCGGCGCTGCACATTATTGAAGGGCGCAGCGGCGGCGGGCTGCGGCGCATTACCTGTCCGCTGCTGGCCCGTCAGTCGGCCTGAATCGCCGCCAGCGCCCAGAGTTCACCTTTACAGAGCATCGCCTCGCCGTGTGCGGCGTAGAGCCGCAGCGCGCGATCGCCCTCCTGCGGGTAGATGCGGCTGCTGAGCACCGCCTCGCCGTCGTTGACGAAGACCTCCACCGACGAACTGTCGAAGAAGATGCGCAGGCTCAGCAGTACGCCGCCGGGGAGGGGAATGCTGCGGTAGCCGTCCAGCCCCGCATCCGGCGAATCTCGCCACAGCACCAGCCGGCGTGCCTGATTATCCACGTACAGCCGCAGGCTGTTGCCGAGACGCACGCCGTAGTGTTCGGCGTCGCTTGTCTGAGTGTCCCAGGTCAGCAGCAGCTCGTGGCACTTCACGCCGTCGGCCAGTTGCCGTTCGCCGACGAGCGTCCCGGCCTCAATCGCCGTCGCCTGCCGGCGCAGGGAGAGCAGCTCCGCTACCGGCAGCTGGCGCAGTTCGCCGTCCACCTCTTTTAACTCGCGCGCAACGGTCATGCAGCCCGCCCAGCCCTCAAGCTTCGAGGGCATCGGCGACTCCCACATATCCATCCACGCGATGATAACGCGCCTGCCGTCGGCGGCGCTGAAGCTCTGCGGAGCGTAAAAGTCGTGGCCGCGATCCAGCTCGCGGAAGGACGACTGCGGCGTGAAGCCGCCGCCGGGCAGCCAGCGCCCGGCAATCACGCCGCTCTGGAAGCGGTTGCGGTAGTCGTAGCCGGCGGGGCGCATTCCCTGGGGAGAGAACATCAGGTACTGCTGCTCGCCGAGCGGGAAAAAGTCCGGGCACTCCCACATATAGCTCTCGCCGGGCTTCGCCCCGGCCAGCACCCGGTCAAAGGTCCAGTTGCGCAGGCTGCTGCCGCGATAGAGCAGCACCTGGCCGCTGTCGTGCCGGTCGCGGGCGCCGATGACCATCCACCACGCGCCGTCCTGGCGCCAGACTTTCGGATCGCGGAAGTGCATGATCCCCTCCGGAGGCAGCAGCACCTCGCCCTGTTTTTCGAAGTGGATGCCGTCCCGGCTGGTGGCCAGACACTGCACTTCGCGGATGGCGCTGTCGTTGCCCTCGCCGTCGAGCCAGACGTGGCCGGTGTAGATAAGCGACAGCACGCCGTCATCGTCCACGGCGCTGCCGGAGAAGCAGCCGTCGCGGTCCTCTTCATCGCCCGGCGCCAGCGCAATGGGCTGCTGCTGCCAGTGAACCATATCCTCGCTGGTCGCGTGCCCCCAGTGCATCGGGCCCCAGTCGGCGCTGTAGGGGTGGTGCTGATAGAAGGCGTGGTACTGGCCGCCGAACCAGATCAGGCCGTTCGGATCGTTCATCCAGCCCGCCGGCGGCGCCAGATGGTAGCCGGGATAAAATGCGCTGCCGCGGCGGGCGCGCATTGCCTCCACTCCGGCCTGCGCGCGCTGTAGTTCCTGCTTCATCGTCTCACCTTAAATATGTCTGTAGTCTGGCACTGATTGTTAACGTTAACCTTTTGCAAGATAAAGTCATGAACTTCTGTAATTGTGAGGTTAATCACGATTGTTAACGTTAACTTAGTGGTTTTGTGATCAAAATTACACCCTGCAGCAAAAAAACTTCTTTTGCCCACAAAACGGTTTATCAATGGCGCATTAGCTTAGCGAGGAAAAGATCATGTCAGCCAAAGTATGGGTACTGGGGGATGCGGTTGTCGATTTACTGCCGGCGGAGGGCGGGCTGCTGCAGCCGTGCCCCGGCGGCGCGCCGGCCAATGTCGCCGTGGGCATTGCGCGCCTCGGCGGCGAGAGCGCATTTATCGGGCGGGTCGGCGGCGATCCCTTTGGCCAGATGCTGATGCAGACGCTGGCGGCTGAGGGCGTGGATGTGCGCTATATGATCTGCGACGAGCAGCGCCGCACCTCGACGGTGCTGGTGGCGCTGGGTGACGAAGGTGAACGCACCTTCACTTTTATGGTCAGGCCGGGCGCCGATCTCTTTCTCAGCGTGCAGGATCTGCCGCCATTTGCGGCGGGCAGCTGGCTGCACTTTTGCTCGATTGCCCTGTCGGCAGAGCCGTCGCGCTCGGCGGCCTTTTGCGCCGCAGAAACGCTGCGCGCGGCAGGCGGATTTATCAGCTTCGATCCCAATATTCGCGCAGATCTCTGGCAGGACGAGGAGAGTCTGCGCCACTGTCTGCAGCGGGCGCTGGCCCTGGCCGACGTGGTGAAGCTTTCGGTTGACGAGCTGCAGTTCCTCAGCGGCGGCGGTGACCAGGATACGGATATTTGCCGGCTGGCCGCCGGGTACGACATCGGGCTGCTGCTGGTCACAGAGGGTAAAGCCGGGGTGCGCGTCTGCTGGCAGGGCGAAGTCGACCGCTTCGCCGCCGTTCCCGCGGCGGCGGTTGATACCACCGGCGCGGGCGATGCCTTTGTTGCCGGTCTGCTGGCGGCGCTCGCTGAGAACGGTCTTCCCCGTTCACGCGCGGCGCTTGAGCAGCCCGTTGCCCTGGCGCAGCGCTGCGGAGCGCTGGCGGTGACCGCCAGAGGCGCAATGACCGCGCTGCCGTACCGCCGCGATATTTAATACAACCGGCGGCCCGGCCAGGGCCGCTGACCCTACTCACCACGTCCGGAGATGACGTATGACGCTCAATATTCCGCTGCGCAATCCCTGCTACCGGTTTGCCTCCGGCTACTCGTTTCTGTTTTTTATTTCATGGTCCCTGTGGTGGTCGCTGTACGCCATCTGGCTGAAGGGCTCCCTCGGACTGAGCGGCGCGGCGCTGGGAACGCTCTATTCGGTCAATCAGTTCACCAGCATGCTGTTTATGGTGGTTTACGGCGTGGTGCAGGACCGGCTGGGTCTTAATAAGCGGCTGATCTGGGGCATGGGAGCGATCCTGCTGCTCACCGGGCCGTTTATCATCTATCTCTACGAACCGCTGCTGAAAAGCCACTTTACCGCCGGGCTGCTGCTGGGATCGGTCTTCTTCGGCCTCGGCTATCTGGCGGGCAACGGTCTGCTGGACAGCTTTATCGAGAAAATGTCGCGGAGGTGGGATTTTGAGTACGGCACCGCCCGCGCCTGGGGCTCGTTCGGCTACGCCATCGGCGCCCTGTGCGCCGGGGTGCTGTTCAGCATCAATCCGCACATCAACTTCTGGCTGGTGTCGCTGTTCGGCGCGCTGTTCATGCTGATCAATCTGCGCTTTCGCCCCGACCAGGCAACGGCCCGCTGCGCGGAGGCGGCAAAGGTGAGCCGGACAGATTTTGCCGCCGTGTTTAAAGACGCCAACTTCTGGATCCTGGTGCTGTTTATTATCGGCTCCTGGTCTTTCTACACCATTTACGATCAGCAGCTGTTTCCGGTGTTCTACGCCGGGCTGTTTGATTCGCCGGCGCTGGGGGCAAGGGTGTATGGCTATCTCAATGCGTTTCAGGTGGTGCTGGAGGCGCTGTGCATGGCGGTTATTCCCTTTCTTATCAACCGTATCGGTCCCAAGAACGGCCTGCTGCTCAGCGTGGCTATCATGATGCTGCGCATCTTCTCCTGCGCGGTATTCAGCGACCCGTGGATTATCTCGCTGGTCAAACTGCTGCACGCTATCGAGGTGCCGCTGGGGGTGATTTCGGTATTCAAGTACGCGGTCGCCAACTTTGACCGCCGCCTCTCATCGACTATCTATCTGGTCGGCTTTCAGATAGCCAGCTCGGTGGGCATCGTGGCGCTGTCGCTGCCGGTGGGCATGCTGTTCGACGCCGCCGGCTACCGTACCGTGTTCTACGTTATTTCCGGCATTGTCTTTCTGATGCTGCTGTTCGGCGCGGCGTTCCTCAGCGGGCGGCGCGACGGCGCGCAGCCGGAGGCGGCGGAAATGGGGGCGGTGGGCTAAATAAAAAAGCCGCAGCGGCGGACCGGCTGCGGCTCTCTTTCACGTCCGTTCAGCCCTTAGGCGTCGGGATATTCGCGGATAAAGCGCTCAACGTCATCCACCATGTGGTCAGAGCCGACGAAGAACGGGCGGCGCTGGTGCAGGGCCGTCGGAATAATATCCAGAATACGTTCTTTACCGTCGCTGGCCTTGCCGCCCGCCTGCTCGGCGAGGAACGCCATCGGGTTGCACTCGTACAGCAGGCGCAGCTTGCCTTCCGGATGGCTGGCGGTGCTCGGGTAGAGATAGATGCCGCCCTTGAGCAGGTTGCGGTGGAAATCGGCGACCAGCGAGCCGATGTAGCGCGAGGTGTAAGGACGGTTGGTGGCCTTATCCTCTTCCTGGCAGAACTTGAGGTACTTCTTCACGCCGTTCGGGAACTTGATGTAGTTGCCTTCGTTAATGGAGTAGGTGTTGCCCTTCTCCGGGAACTCCATCCGCTCCTGGCTGAGGCAGAAAACGCCCAGCGACGGATCGTAGGTGAAGGCGTGCACGCCGCAGCCGGTGGTGTACACCAGCATGGTGGAGGAGCCGTACACCACGTAGCCGGCGGCCACCTGCTTGCTGCCGGGCTGCAGGAAATCTTCTTCGGTGACCGGCGTACCGACCGGCGTCACGCGGCTGTAGATAGAGAAGATGGTCCCCACCGAGACGTTAACGTCGATGTTGGAGGAGCCGTCGAGCGGATCCATCAGCACCACGTATTTGGCGTGCTCGCAGCCTTCGAAGACAACGATATCGTCCTCTTCCTCTGAGGCGATACCGGCGACGATATCGCGGGCCTTCAGCGCGGCTTTCAGCTTCTCATTCGCGAAAAGATCCAGCTTCTGCTGCGTTTCACCCTGCACGTTCTCAACGCCGCTGGCGCCGAGGATATCCACCAGACCGGCCTTATTGATATCGCGATGGATAATCTTGGCGCCGAGCTTTATTGCCGACAGCAAAGCAGTGAGTTCCCCCGTCGCGTGAGAAAACTCGTGCTGCTTCTCAACAATAAATTCACCTAACGTTTTCATAACACATTCCCTGCAATTGAGATGGAGTAATGCTGTTTGAGCCAACAATCTTAACAAACTATCAAATCCAGGCGTACAGGTGAATCGCGCCAGCAACGGTAACAATTGTCCGAAATGCGTTTCACCGTATGCAGACATATGGGTAAAATGTGCCGCTGATAAAAGAGGAACAGAGAAGTATGCGCATTCATATTTTGGGGATCTGCGGCACCTTTATGGGCGGTCTGGCGATGCTTGCCCGCTCGCTGGGGCATGAAGTGACCGGCTCTGACGCCAATGTCTACCCGCCGATGAGCACCCTGCTTGAAGAGCAGGGCATTGCGCTTATCCAGGGCTATGACGCCAGTCAGCTGGAACCGCAGCCGGATCTGGTGATTATCGGCAACGCCATGACCCGCGGCAATCCGTGCGTCGAGGCGGTGCTGGAGAAAAATATTCCGTTTATGTCGGGCCCGCAGTGGCTGCACGACTTCGTGCTGCGCGACCGCTGGGTCGTGGCGGTGGCCGGCACCCACGGCAAGACCACCACCGCCGGCATGGCGACCTGGATCCTTGAAGTATGCGGTTACAAACCGGGCTTTGTTATCGGCGGCGTACCGGGGAATTTCGACGTATCTGCGCGGCTGGGCGACAGCCCGTTCTTCGTTATCGAAGCGGACGAGTACGACTGCGCCTTCTTCGACAAGCGTTCCAAGTTCGTTCACTATTGCCCGCGCACGCTGATCCTCAATAATCTTGAGTTCGATCACGCGGACATTTTCGACGACCTGAAGGCCATTCAGAAACAGTTCCACCACCTGGTGCGCATCGTGCCGGGGCAGGGGCGTATCATCTGGCCGGAAAGCGACATCAACCTTAAGCACACCCTGGCGATGGGCTGCTGGAGCGAGCAGGAGCTGGTGGGCGAGCAGGGCCACTGGCAGGCGAAGAAAACCACCACCGACGCCTCCGAGTGGGACGTACTGCTCGACGGCGAGAAGGTCGGGCACGTTAAGTGGGCGCTGGTGGGCGAGCACAACATGCATAACGGCCTGATGGCGATTGCCGCCGCCCGCCACGTCGGCGTCGCACCGGCCGATGCCGCCGACGCGCTGGGCAGCTTTATCAATGCCCGCCGCCGTCTGGAGCTGCGCGGCGAAGCCAACGGCGTTACCGTCTATGACGATTTCGCCCACCATCCGACCGCGATCCTGGCAACCCTGCAGGCGCTGCGCGGCAAGGTTGGCGGCACGGCGCGCATTCTGGCGGTGCTGGAGCCGCGCTCCAACACCATGAAGATGGGCGTCAGCAAAGACGATCTGGCCCCGTCCCTGGGCCGCGCCGACGAGGTGTTCCTGCTGCAGCCGCAGCACATTCCGTGGCAGGTGGTGGACGTCGCTGACGCCTGCGTGCAGCCCGCCCACTGGAGCGCCGACGTCGATACCCTGGCCGATATGGTGGTGAAAACCGCCCAGCCGGGCGACCATATTCTGGTGATGAGCAACGGCGGCTTCGGCGGCATCCACCAGAAGCTGCTCGACAAGCTGGCGGCGAAAGCGCAGGCGTAAGCAGCACTTTTTTTCACGGCCAGGGGCTTCCTCTGGCCTTTTTTATATCTTTTTGGACCCGGAGCAACATTCATGACGACTGACTCCCTGAATCCTGACGTGATTTATCACAGCGGCAAAATCTACACGGCGGATAAGCGCGACAGCTTCTGTGAAGCAATTGCGATTACGCAGGGCTTTATCACGGCGACGGGCAGCAGCGAGGCGCTGCTCGGACTTGCGGGAAGCCACACGGAGGTGATTGATCTGGCGGGCAGGGTAGTGCTGCCCGGCCTTATCGACAGCCACATGCATCCGTTCTGGGGCGGCAAGCAGCTGCGCGGCTGCAACCTCAACTACGCGGCGCTGACCGTGGAAGAGACGCTGGCGATTATCCAGAAGCATCTCGATGACGATCCGCTCAAGGAAGAGGACGACTGGCTCCCGGTGCGCGCCTGGCAGCGCCAGGGCATGGTGCCCGCCGGGGCCGACATGAGCCGCGACCTGCTCGATACCCTCAATACCCGCCGCCCGGTGGTGCTCTTTTCCAACGACTGCCACACCCTGGCGGGCAACAGCCGGGCGCTGGAGATGCTGGGTATCGACGAAAATACGCCGCCGCCGGCGGACGGTAAAATTGGCCGCGACGCAAGCGGCCGCCTGAACGGCATTATTGAAGACGCCCCGGCGATGCGCGCTTTCGACAGCATTCCTACCGGCACGCCGGAGCAGTGCGTGCTGATCGCCCGCCACGTGCAGAAAGTGCTCAACCAGCAGGGCGTCACCACGGTGATGGACACCCGCGTCTACGACGAGCAGCTGATTGCCTTTGCCGCCCTGCGCGATCGCGGCGAGCTGACCCTGCGGATGTGCGGCGCGCGCGAAATTACCCCGGACAGCGTGGCCGGCCCGCAGGACGCCGCCCGGGCGATGGACGAGATCGTCGCCTTTAACCAGCGCTGGAACGACCCGCAGTGGACGCCCGCGCCGGGCTTCGGCCTCAGCCACGTCAAGTTCTTCGTGGACGGCGTGCTGCAGCCGCCGACCATGACCGCCGCCCTGCTCCAGCCCTACCGCAAAAATCGCGGTAGCCACGACGCGCCGGACTGGCAGCAGAGCGACAGTTGCGGCGATCTTTACTTCACCACCGAGGTGTTCAACGCCCTGATCGACGAGTGCGGCCGCCGCGGCGTGCATCCGCACATGCACACCGTCGGCGACGGCGCTATCGAGGTGACGCTTGATGCCCTGGCGCAGATGCGCCAGCGCTATCCGGGCAAAGACGTCCGCCCGGGCCTGGCCCACAACGAGCTGGCGGCGGCCCACCAGTACGCCCGCTTTGCCGAACTGGACGCCACGGCGGTGCTCTCCTACCAGTGGGCCGGCCTGCCGGGCGTGCTGATTAGCGAAGAGCGCGAGATGCTCGGCGAAGATCGCTTCCCGCACCTCGAACCGCAGGGGCGCTTCCTCGACGCCGGGGCGCGGCTGGCCTACGGCAGCGACTGGCCGATTGACCGCCTTGATGAATGGTACAACCTGCAGGTGGCGATGACCCGCCGCGCCTGGGACGCCGACGGCCAGCCCGCCGGGCCGCGTCTGGACAACGACCGCAACCTGACGCTGATTGAAGTGCTGCGCTCGGCGACCATCGACGCCGCCTTTATGATCGCCCGCGACCGCGAGGTCGGCTCCCTGGAGCCGGGCAAGCTGGCGGACCTTATCGTGCTGCGCGACGATATCTTCAGCCATCCGCCGGAAACCCTGTTCAGAACCCGGGTGATGCGCACGGTGATTGGCGGCAAAGTCGTCTGGCAGGACGCATAACCCGCAGCGGCCCGTGCGGGCCGCTTTACTTATCAGGAGACGCGCACTACCGGCAGGGATATAAGGCCAGAATGGGAGCGCCGTTTTGCTTTCCAAACCCCCGCCCGTATGCAAAAATCCGCCCTCTTTTTTCGCGTTTAACGGTGCCACAGATTGCGCCAGGAGATGATACGGGAATGCCGCAAACACTGCAGTTAAGAAGAGTGCTTAAAACCCCCGCGCTGGTCGCGTTCGGGCTGGCCTATATGGTGCCGCTTGGCGTCTTTACCACCTACGGCCAGGTGACCGTCCTCAGTGAAGGACATCTGCCGATTGCCTACCTTGTCACCATTGTGACGATCCTGTTTACCGCCCTGAGCTACTGCCGGATGGCCAGCGCCCTGCCGCTGGCGGGATCGGCTTACTCCTACGTGCAGCGCAGCTTCGGCGGTAAAATGGGCTTTCTGGTCGGCTGGGCGCAGATCCTCGACTACCTGTTTCTGCCGATCCTCAACTATCTGGTTTTAGGTATTTTCCTGCATGAGGCATTTCCAGCCATTCCGGCGCCGGTATTCGTGCTGGCCTCGATTCTGTCCGTCAGCTTCCTCAACGTTATCGGCGTGCGGCTGCTGACCTCGGTGAACTTTACCCTGATTGCCGCCCAGCTGGTGTTTATCGTGCTGTTTATCGCGCTCTCCTTCAGCCACGCGGATCTCAGCCCGGAAGCGCTGATGCGCCCGCTGATGGTCAACGGCAGCCACCTCGGCGGCCTGCTGGCCGGCGCGGCGGTACTGTGCCTGGCCTTCCTCGGCTTCGACGCCATCGCCACCATGGCCGAAGAAGCCGATGACGCGAAGCGCACGCTGCCGAAGGCGATCATCATCACCGTCCTGCTGGCGGGGGTTATCTTTATCGCCGTCTCCTACGCCGCGCACCTGATCTACCCGGACTGGCGGGCGCTGATCCCGGTGCAGGACACCGCCAGCCTGGTGGTCTCCGAGAAGGCGGGCGGCAAGTGGATGTACAACTTCTTTATGGCCGCCTACCTGACCGGCGTCTACGCTTCGGCGATGACCGCCCAGACCGGCGTCTCGCGCATTTTTTACGCCATGGGCCGCGAGGGCGTGCTGCCGAAGAAGATTTTCTATCACCTGCACCCGCGCTTTCGCACCCCGAACCGGGCGATTATCTTCGTGGCGCTTATCTCCCTGACCGCCCTTGAGCTGAGCCTCGATCTGGTGGTGTCGATGATTAGCTTCGGCGCGCTGGTGGCCTTTACCTTCGTTAACCTCAGCGTGATCAAGCACTTCCTGATTAACGAGAAGCGGCGCGGCGCGGCGGCCCTCGTCCGCTACGGCCTGCTGCCGCTGATGGGCGTCGGTATGTCGGTGTGGCTGTGGACCAGCCTGGCAACGGATGCGCTGATTGTCGGCCTGGTGTGGCTGGCGGTCGGTGTTATCTGGCTGCTGGTAATGACCCGCGGCCTGAGCAGGCCGCTGCCGTCGGTGAAGCGCGACGACCTGTCGCATCTGCTTGACTGAGGCGCCCATGCTGACCAGCCAAAAAATCACCTCCGTGGATCAGGCGCTGTTTTCGCGCCTGGACAGCCTGTACGCTGCGGCGTTTCCGTGGCACGAGCAGCGCGAGCTGCGGGCCAAGCGCGCGGCGATGGCCGATGCGCACTACGCCCTCGAGGCGTGGTTTGACGGCGAGCGGTTCGTCGGCCTCAGCGGCTGCTGGGTCTTCGACGGCTATCTCTACGTCGAGCACCTGGCGGTGGACGGCGCGCTGCGCTCGCAGGGCTACGGCAAGCGCCTGCTGGCGCAGATCCTCAGCCGCGAGCCGGTAACGGTGCTGGAGATTGACCCGCTGACCACCGGGATTGCCCGCCGCCGCCTGCGCTTCTATGAATCGATGGGCTTCGTCGCCAATCCCTGGCCGCACGTGCACCCGGCCTATCACGCGCAGACCGCCGGGCACGCGCTGATTGTCCTGAGCTATCCGACGGCGCTGGACGCGCAGGCGTACCGCCGCTTTAATGACGACCTGTGCGGGACGGTGATGCGGGGAGCGGCGGCGGACTGAGCCGCGCCCCCGGCGGCGGTTTACTGCGGCGGCAGGGCGTGCAGGATGCGCTGCGCCTGCGCCGCCGTTAGCGGATAGTCAAAGAAGCGCTGATAGAAGTCGCGCGTCATTTTTACCATATCGACATCGGCAAACAGCGCCGGATGCAGCACCTGCGCCGCCCACGAGACCTGCAGGGCGCTCTCCACGCCGTAGCGGTCCCAGGGGAAAACGCCCGCCGGATTAGCGAAGACCCTGTGCTGCTTCACCGCGCTGAGGCCGCTGAATAGCCCGGCGTAGGCCGAATGATCGAGGCTTCCGCAGCCTTCGCCGAGAATAATCACGTCCGGCTGCCAGAGCAGCACCTTCTCCGGCGACACCTCCTTCATATTCCCCGTCATCCCGGCGGCGGCGTTGCGCCCGCCCGCGAGGCGGATCCAGGTATCAATCAGCGTTCCGCTGCCGTCGACCTTCAGCGGATTGAGCGACTGAATATGCAGCACCCGGGGGCGGCTGTTCTCTGCCAGCCCGGCCGTTTTCTGTTCAACCTGGCGCAGGGTTGCGCTGAGATAGCGGTTATAGTCCGCGGCCCGCTCCCGCGCGCGCGGCGTGCCGAGCACCTGCGCCGTGGTGGTCATGTCGCGCATCAGGCCGGGGAAATCGGTAAACGACAGCGCGACCACCGGCAGCCCCGCCTGGCGGTAGCCCTCCGCCTGAGGATTGCCCCTGGCGACGAACACCACGTCCGCGTGCCGGGCGAGCAGCGCCTCGGCGCTGAACGCGGCGCCCTGGGCGTGCACGGCACTCTTAAGCTCCGGCGTGACCCGCGACATCCAGGGGCGGTCCTTCTCGCGGTTAACGGTGGCAATAATTTGCCCGCCGGCGCCGAGGGCGACCAGCAGCGAGTGGTGGGCGTACCATCCCTCGGCGATGCGCTGAATACTGTCGGGCAGGATAACCGACCGCCCGGCGTCATCCACCGTCCGACGCGCGGCCAGGGCGGGAAGGGCAAGCCCGGCGCAGAGCAGCCAGGCGTAGCATTTTTTCATTTTCACTCCCCCTCAGAACTCAATGGTCATGGAGACCTGCGCCTGGCGCGGCGCGCCCAGTTGGGCGCTGGCCGCTCCCGTACCGGTGTAGCCAGTGAGCGCCCCGGGGACAATATTGGTCCAGTAGTGGCGGTTGGTCAGATTGGTGACGTCAAAGCGCCAGGTGACCGGCGTCCGCGTGCCCGGCAGGGTGGTGCGGTAGCCGGTGCCGGCATCCACGGTGGTGTAGCCGCCGACGGAGGTATCATTCCCGTTGTCGGTGTAGCGCTTGCCGGCGTAGTGGATATTGGTATCCAGATCCAGCCCCTGCACCTGCGGCAGGCTGTAGACCGCCAGCATATTGGCGGTATAGCGCGGCAGGCCGACCACCCGCTTGCCGCTGGCCGAGGCGTCGGCGGTGTTGTGCAGGCGGGCATCGAGCCAGGTCACGCCGCCGAACAGGCGCAGATTATCGCTCACGCGGCCGTCCACCATCAGCTCCACGCCGCGGTTTTTCTGCTTGCCGTCTTCGGAAAAATTGCCGTCGTCCTGCACGTAGGCAAAGGGGCGCTTCGCCCGGAACAGCGCGGCGGTAAGCAGCAGGTCGCGGTTAACGGCGTATTTAGCGCCGACTTCAATCTGTCTGCTGCGGTAGGGGTTAAGCACCTGACCGGCGTTATGGGCGGTTGCCGGGGCGGTATCGCCCTGCTGCAGGCTGTCGGCGTAGGTGGTGTAGAGCATCAGGCTGTCGACGGGCCGGTACATCAGGCTGGCGGAGCCGCTGGCGCCGCTGTCGCGGGAGGCGCTGGCCCGCAGCCCTTTGTTAGTGGTGTTCGGCTTTTTGTTGGCGTAGTTGTTGACGTTAAAACGGTTTTCGCTGCCCGAAAGCAGCAGGCTCCACTGCGGATTAAAGGTGAGCGTATCGCTCAGCAAAAATGAATGCTGGGTGGTGATCGCCGAGTGGAAGCGGTGCTTAAAGTTGGGGAAGTCCGGCTTGTTGTAGCGCGTGCGGTGGCCGAGCGAGCCTTCGCCGACCGTGTAGCTGCCGCCGTTGACCGGGTTGAAGTTCTGCCACACAAAGCCGCGCACGCCCATCGCCAGATCGTGGTGCAGCCCGCCGGTATCAACGCTGCCGGTCAGGTTCGCCATATAGCTGTTGATGGTAAAGCGGCTGGCGGCGGAGTTGGCGGTAGTGGTTTTATAGTTTCCGTCGTTATCCGTCAGCGTATTGGTCATGGTCGTAGATTCGCGGTCGGCGATCTGGCGCAGAACACCGATATCCAGCAGCCAGTTGCCGTCAAAATCGTGCTTCAGGTGGGCGATAGCGGTGGTCGTCTTATCGTCATTACCGGCGAACGACTGGGCGTATTTACGCTTCGTCGGGTTCAGCGATCCGGGAAAGTGGACGCCTTTGCCGAGGGCAAAGCTGGCGGGCAGGCCCCGGTCGTAGTAGCGATAGTGGCTAAAGTTGGTCTCCAGCACCGTGCTATCGGTGAGCTGGAAATCAAGCCCGAGATCGACCAGCCGGCGGCGCTTATGGCTCCCGTGGGTGTAGCCGTGTCCCTCGTCGTTAAGCATATTGAGCCGGTACTTTACCCGCTCGCCGTCGTCCAGCGGGCCACCGATATCCATCGCCGCCAGCCCGCCGTTGCCGGTGCTCCCGCCGCCGGTAAAGCGGTACAGGGGCGCATCCGTCGGGCGTTTCGAGACGAGGTTAAACATGCCTGCCGGATTCGCCGGGCCGTACATGGCGCTGCCGAGTCCGCTGAGCACCTCCACCTGCTGAAACTGTTCGGCGGCATATTCGGTGGTCGAGACGGCGTTCAGGCCGTCAATCATACTGTTTTGTACCACGCTGCCCTGCATCCCCCGGGTCTGCGGGCGTACGCCGTCACCCTGCACCGAGGGCAAGTAGCGGTAGACGTCCTTCACGCTTCTGAGCTGCTGCTGTTCAATCAGCGAAGAAGAGACGGTCTGCACCGAGTAGGGCACGTCCGCGACGCTGCGCTTGCCGAGGTTACCGAGCGTGGCCTGCTTTTCTGCCGCCGGTGCTTCAGCGCCGCTGCCGGGGGGCGCGGCGGTAACGAGCATCGTGTCTTCAGCCTTCGCGCTGTGCGCGGCGCTCAGGCAAGGAAGTACCAGCAGCCCCAGCAGGGAGGCTTTTTTGTGAGTTGAGAACATAGTTTACGCGGATCTTATGGAGTCACCGGCGGCAGGCCCGGTCGGGGCCTGCCGTCTCCCGCAGGGTAGTCAGAGTGGTAGCTTATTAGTATGACAAATACTCTAACACAATCGATATATAAGTATCTATATAACGAAGGGGGTAGATCGGACTACGGCGTGGGGAAAATAGCGCCGCGCGCCCGGACGACGGGCAGAGCGGCGCGGCGTGCTACTCTTTGGCGATCGGCGTTTCGTTCAGCTCAACCTGCTTATCGCCCTGCAGGTCGCTGATTTTCTTCTCCACGTCCGCCACCTGCTTACTGTCGTGCAGCAGGGTATAGGTCAGATCGAAGCGGGTGCTCTCGCCCGGCTGCAGCTGCTTCACGCGCTTCTGCTCTCGTTCGATGGTGACCGGATAGGCGTAGCTGGTGCCCGGCTCGATGCCGGTCACGTAGCCCTGCTTGAGGGTGTCGGTGTTTTTCCACAGGGTCAGGACCGGCAGCTGGCGGGTATCAAATTCAATGGCCGCGCCCTTATCACCGGCTTTGTTGACGATGGCGGCCAGGGTTTTGTGGTCGCCGCTGGAGATGGGCCGGATGTTAAACACCATCTCATCGAAGCCTTTGGTTGGCCCGGCGTAGGTCTGCCACGTTTTCAGGCCCGCCTTCGCGTAGTCGTTGAACGGGCTGATGGCGGTCATCGGCGCGAGGAAGCGCGCGCCCTCTTCGAGGATCGGCGTGCTGAAGTTGCTGTGATAGATGATCTGGTAGTCGTGCGGATAGTCGGCATGGTTGGTCAGCACATCGTGCAGGCTGAAGCTGTTGCTGCCCGGTACGTAGCTCAGCTCGGTCATCGTCTGCAGGTCGGCCTTCTTGAAGGTGCTCTCTTTAATGAGCCCGCGAATGCGAATTTCGTGCGGCGCGGCGTCGGCTACTTCCACTTCCACCTGCGAGGCCGGAGTGTTGCCCGCTTTGCCGTGCAGGGTGTAGATCTGCCCGTCGGCGGTGACCGGGTGGCCGGTCCACTCGTAGCCGCAGCGCACCATCATTTCGTTGAAACCTTCCAGCCAGCCGAGGCCGTTGCGGCTTTCAAGGTTAATAAACGCCGGGTTCACCACCTCTTTTACCGGCGAATCCCAGCCCATTCGCGAACCAAAACCTTCTACGTGCAGCAGGTTCATGCCCCGGGTCGGGCTGAGGGTAATCGTCAGGCCATTTTTACTGCTGATGGTGATAATTTTACTGCCTTCCTGCCTGCCGCCGTGGAGCACTTTCTGCTCAATGCTGAAGCTGTCGCCTTTCGCGTTCAGCTCCTGACTGTCAATTTTCCAGTTTCCTTTATCTACGCCGCTTTCAGCGCTGGTCAGCACCCAGGTTTTTGCCAGCGCAGGGCCGGAAACCAGCAGCGCGATGGCCGATAAAACTAACGCTTTTTTCATTTTTCATTCCTTTTGCTGAAACGATTGTGTCGTTGTTAAAGGAAATCTAAATGTTAACAATTATGTAAAACGTGAGATGGCTCACCTGATGAGAAAACAGGCGTTTTTAAGCTATTAAATGTGACTTTTAAGTAGTTTTTGGTGAAAAAGTGGCTGATGAGATCACCATTTATGTGATCTCACCAGTGAATAGGCTGAACGATTCAGCTAAAGGGGCGCCTTAACTAGCGCCTGATATCGGGCAGCACGCGCGCTTCCGGGAATATTTTCGCCAGCACAAACAGGTTGAATGCGCGCACGGCAAGCAGCAGGCCCCAGACCAGCGTCACGATAAGCGCCCAGCGGCTGTGCGGCGAGAAGAGATAATTGATCATCAGCAGCGCGGCGCACACGATGATAAAAGAGGCCAGTTTGCGAAAAAAACGCGCCTGCGACGCGGGTGCGGCGGCGGGCGGAGAGGGCGGCGGCGAGTCGGGCTGTTCGTCAGGATCGTCCTGCAGATCGGCGGCGTGAAGTTCAAACGCCGAAGCCAGCGCCGCCAGCGTTTCCAGACCGGGCTTCTGCCCGCTTTCAATACGCTGGACGGTGCGCGCCGACAGCGACGTGAGATCGGCCAGCTGCTCCTGCGACCAGGCGTTACGCAGGCGGTACATTTTGACTTTTTCAGCGGTATTCATGATGGGGCTCTCAGTGATTATTCGATAAAGAGAGTCTGGCACATCCGGCGGGGACAGGGACACGACAGCCGGGCGACATTCAGCCGACAGGACGGCGACAGCGCGTTCTCGCGGGGAGGCGAGGCCCGAAGCGGCGGCTTCGGGCCGGGAAACTTACTCGTCACTTTCGGCAAGCTCGCGCAGATACTGGAAGATCTGGCGGGAGGATTTCGGCGGCTTGTTGCCTTCCTTCTCTTTTTTGGCGTTGCGGATAAGCGAACGCAGCTGCTGGCGGTCGGCGTCCGGCCACAGGTTCAGCACGTCGGCCACCGCGTCATCGCCTTCATCGATCAGGCGATCGCGAAGCTGCTCCAGCTTATGGAACAGCGCCACCTGCTGATTGTGGCGGTTCTTCAGCTTGTCGAGCGCCTGGCGAATCGGGTCTACGTCGCGGCTGCGCAGCAGTTTCCCGATAAGCTGCAGCTGGCGGCGGCGGCCCTCTTTCTTGATGCGCTGCGCCAGTTCAATGGCCGCGCGCAGGTCGTCATCCAGCGGGATGCGGTCGAGGGCGTTTTTGCCCAGATCTACCAGCTCGGCGCCGAGCTGCTTTAATTCTTCAGCATCGCGCTTAATTTCGCTTTTGCTGACCCAGATGATTTCATCATCTTCATCGTCGATTTCATCATCGCCGGGCACGTCGTCGAGCCAGTCTTTGGGCTGCTTGGTCATCTCAGGCTCCTTAAAAAAGAGGCATATGTTATCAGTTAAGGCGAGCACTGAAAAACGGTTATCTGTTAGACTCAACTGAAACTCCTTTCTACATTATGGCATTGGCGATGAAAGTAATCACACAGGTTGCAGAACAGCGTAAAGCACTGGAAAAAGCCGTCTCCACCGCGCTGGAGCTGGCGTCGGGCAAATCTGATGGCGCAGAAGTCTCGGTGAGCAAAACCACCGGTATTGGCGTCAGTACCCGCTATGGCGAAGTGGAGAATGTGGAATTCAACAGCGACGGGGCGCTGGGCATCACCGTCTATCACCAGAACCGCAAGGGCAGCGCGTCGTCTACGGACCTGAGCCCGGAGGCCATCGCCCGCACCGTGCAGGCGGCGCTGGACATTGCCCGCTACACCTCGCCGGACCCGTGTGCGGGCGTGGCCGAGAAAGATCTGCTGGCCTTCGATGCCCCGGATCTCGACCTTTTTCATCCGGCGGAAGTCAGCCCCGATGAGGCTATCGAGCTGGCGGCCCGCGCCGAGCAGGCATCACTGCAGGCCGATAAGCGCATCACCAATACCGAGGGCGGCAGCTTCAACAGCCACTACGGCATCCGCGTTTTCGGCAACAGCCACGGCATGTTGCAGAGCTACTGCTCCACCCGCCATTCGCTTTCGAGCTGCGTGATTGCCGAAGAGAACGGCGATATGGAGCGCGACTACGCCTACACCATCAGCCGCGAGCTGGACAAGCTGCAGAGCCCGGAAGCGGTCGGCGCCGAATGCGCCCGCCGTACCCTGGCGCGCCTGGCGCCGCGCAAGCTTTCGACCATGAAGGCGCCGGTGATTTTCGCCAGTGAAGTGGCGACCGGCCTGTTCGGCCACCTGGTCGGCGCGATTGCCGGCGGCGCGGTGTACCGCAAGTCTACCTTCCTGCTGGACTCACTCGGCCAGCAGATCCTGCCGGCGTGGCTGACCATTGAAGAGCATCCGCACCTGCTGAAGGGGCTGGCCTCCACGCCATTCGACAGCGAAGGCGTGCGCACGGAGCGCCGCGACATCATTAAAGACGGCGTGCTGACCCAGTGGCTGCTGACCAACTACTCGGCGCGCAAGCTGGGTCTGAAGAGCACCGGCCACGCGGGCGGCATCCACAACTGGCGCATCAAGGGGCAGGGGCTGAGCTTCGAACAGCTGCTGAAAGAGATGGGCACCGGCCTGGTGGTCACCGAACTGATGGGGCAGGGCGTCAGCGGCGTCACCGGCGACTACTCGCGCGGCGCCTCCGGCTTCTGGGTAGAGAACGGCGAAATCCAGTATCCGGTAAGCGAAATCACCATCGCCGGTAACCTGAAGGAGATGTGGCGCAATATCGCCACCGTCGCCGACGATATCGAGACCCGCAGCAACATTCAGTGCGGCTCGGTGCTGCTACCGGAGATGAAAATCGCCGGACAATAACTAAGATATACCCTACAGGGCGCCAACTGCGGCGCCTTTTTTATAAAAAGAAGGAAGTGAGCAATGAACAAAAAACTGCTGGCAATGCTGACCGCATCTGCCCTGGTACTGGCCGCCGCGCCGGCGCTGGCCGATCTCGAAGATGATATGGATACTCTGTCTGCCAACCTGAAGGTGGTGCAGAAGACCGACGATGCGGCCAAAATGACCGCGGCGCTGAAAGAGATGCGCACCGCCGCGCTCGATGCGCAGAAGCAGACCCCGCCGAAGCTGGAAAACAAGGCCGCCGACAGCGCGGAGATGAAGGATTTCCGCCACGGCTTTGACATTCTGGTTGGCCAGATTGATGGCGCGCTGAAGTTCGCCAATGAGGGTAAGGTGAAGGAAGCGAAGGCGGCGGCAGATGAGCTGGTAAAAACCAGGAATGCGTATCATAAGAAGTATCGTTGATTGATCGTCAGGGCCGCACCTTCCGCGCAGGCCCTGGCTTTTTGGTCGAGCAGCAGCCGATGCCGAAGATAATCAGCCCCAGCGTTATCAGGTGGTACACCTCCAGCCGGTTTCCCAAAAATACAATCCCCATCAGCCCGCCCGATACCGGAATAAGGTGAGTGAAAATTTCGCTGCGGGTAGTGCCTATCATCGACACGCCCTTGCTCCAGAAAACGTAGGCCAGCCACGAAGGGAAAATCACCAGGTAGAGAATGCCGGCGATAACGGCAGGCGACGTCGCGTAAACCACGCCGCGATAGCTTTCGGCCAGCGCCGCGTGGGCGAGAAACAGCGGCAGCAGTATCACCGTACCGAGCAGCGAGCAGAAGGCGACAAACGAGGTGTTGCTGACTTCGCGATCCTTAAAGCGCAGCAGCGCGCAGTACAGCGCCCAGCTCAGGGCCGAGATAATGGTCAGCACATCGCCCCAGCCGAAGCGCTGTACGCTGCCGTGGCCGCTGGAAAAGGCCAGATACAGAACGCCGGCGGTGCTGGCGGCGATGCCGAGCACGTTACGGGGGGAGATAGTCTCGCGGAACAAGCAGGCGTTAATCAGCAGCACCAGGCAGGGCGTGCTGCTGATATAGATAGCGGCATTGAGCGAGGAGGTGTACTGCAGGCCGATATAGAGGGTTAGCGGAAAGCTCACCTGGCCGAGCAGGGCGAACAGGGCGTTAATGCCGAGCCGCTGGCGCAGGCGGGGAAGATCGCTGATAAAGGTTTTGCGGTACAGGGCAACCATCAGCAGGGTGGTTAACCCCCAGCGGATCAGGCTCAGACCAAAGGGATCGATCGACTGGACCAGCAGATGGCCGACAACATAGTTGCCGCCCCAGAAAATGGCCGCCAGGGCCAGTAACAAATACGCCACGTGAGTCCTCACTCTTTTTTGCCAGGCTTTAATCCTTTTTTATAGTGTGGTTATAGGGTAGCGATAAAGAGTGATCTTCATCCACTTTTTCCGGTTAACCCGCAGGCAGCGCGCCGGGGTCATAACAAAACCTTATCCATCTCACACTTTTGCAACAGATCTGCCGCCGCGATCCTGCGTTTTGCGTCGCCGATTTCCGCTATTCCCGTGATGAGAATCACATAAACCCAGCGAATTATGCTTAACCATCAAAAATCTGTGGAATAGATCACCTTCACCGCCCCCGTTTCCACTTCGAAGTGGAAAACAACTCGCTACAAACCCTCCAAGCCGCCCGGTACTGTTAATCCAGACGCAAATCAACGGGGCCAGAACAGTGAATAACGGAGCAGTGATTACCGACGCAGGGAGCCAGACCGAAGAGCTTGCTACCCGCATGCTGGGTCAGGTGTACAGCCTGCTGAAAAGCCGCGGCATCATCCCAAACGCCGTGCAGGAACAGATGCTGACCTCCCACGTCCGCGCCATGGCGCACCGGTCGGTGACCGGGGAGCCGCTGCCGGAAGTAGAAGCCAGCCTGTTTGAAGAAATTTCACCCGAATCAATGGCACTTGCCCGGGAAGTGGTCGCGCAGTTCGGCAACCTTCCGGATGAAGAAGCCTGGCTGCTGTCAGTGCACTTCGAAGTGGCGAAAGAGAACCTTTAAGGAGCAATACATGACACAGATTACCGTAGTGATTGGCGACCGTCTGGGCAAAGGCCAGAAAGTGGCGGCAGGCGTTGAGAAAGCGGGCGGCCGCGCGGTTGTCGTACCGGGCGTCGCAGCGGATATGAAACTTGGCGACGTGATGAAAGCAGAAAACGCCACTTTCGGCATCTCTTTCTGCGGCTCCGGCGGCGCGGGCGCTATCACCGCCCAGACTAAGCACGGCTATAAAGCTAAATACGGAATGCGCTCCGTCGATGAGGGCGTGACCGCTATCAACGAAGGCGCCAACGTGCTGGGCTTCGGCTTTATGGACAAAGAAGAGCTGGGCGAGCGCCTGGTGCAGGCGTGGCAGAAGAAGTACGGCGCCTGAGCATGAAAGAACAGTTCACCACCACGGTGAGGGTCAAGGGCAAAGGCGAGGATAAAGCACGCGCCTTTGCCGATGCCCTGAACCATGTCCAGGCTGCGGTGATGAAGGCGTCACCGCGCATCTTACTCCGCATTGAACCCCAGGATGTGGCGGTGGTTCAGGCGCAGGTAGCAGTGCGCAAAGAGGCATTTCTGTTTATCTTCCTGCGCCGCGAGCGGCGGACGTTCAGCGTTGAGCTGGACGTGACCGTCAACGTGACGGCACTGAATCTCGATAAAGTGGACTTCGTCGCGAACCCATAACCATTAGAAAAGGGCAGAGTCATGTTCCTGATTATACTCATTAAATCGCTTATCATCGGCGGCCTGGTCGGCGTCGGCGTGGGCGCCGGCGCTGCACGCATGTTTCACGCACCCACCACGCAAGGGATGGGTGCTTTTCGTACGTTGGGCGAACTGAACTCCTGCGAGGGTGACCCGGCGTCGCATTTCTCCTTTGGTCTCGGATTCTTCTTTAACGCCTGGGCATCGTCCGTCGCGGCCGGTGCATTCACCCAGGACGTTGACCACCGCATCATCCCCAACTGGGGCGCTGCGGCGCTGATGGTGAAAAACCGCAACCTGGCAGAGACCCTGCACGATCCGAAAAAGATGGCGATTGCCTGCGGCATCATCGGCATGATCGTCGTTGCCTTCCTTAACTCCACCGCCTCTGCGGTTCCGGCGGCGCTGCAGGTCACTGCGGTCAAAGTGCTGGTGCCGGCGGCGAATCTGCTGGTCAACATCATCATGCCGGTGATTTTCTGGCTGGCGGCGATTGATGCCGGTAAGAAGTCGGGCTTCTGGGCGACCATCTTCGGCGGCGCCGCGCAGCTGATTATGGGCAACGCCGTACCGGGCCTGGTGCTGGGCATCCTGATCGGTAAAGGCGTGGAAGAGGCGGGCTGGAACCGCGTCACCAAAGTAATGATGGCGGCGATTATCGTGCTGTTTGTACTGAGCGGCTTCTTCCGCGGCTTCGACATGAAGATGATCGAATCCTTCCACATGACGGTGCCGAACTGGCTGGATCTGCTGCACAACGCGCTGAGCGGCAAATAAGGGGATAGCAAATGGAACAGAATAAAGGTTTTTGGTACGCAGACTGGTCCTTCCCGATCTTCGTCGGTCTGCTCTCCTCCGGCGTGTTCGCCGGGACGCACATGTACTACCTGTACGGCATTGGCGCCTTCAACGAAGTGGCCTTCGTGGCGATGCTCAAGTCCGGAATTGATACCGGGGTTTACGGCGCGGTGGCCGCGTTCGGCGCCAGCTTCCTGTTCGCCCGTATTATCGAAGGCTCGCTGGTGGGTATTCTCGATATCGGCGGCGCCATTCAGACCGGGATCGGCCTCGGGGTTCCGGCCCTGCTGCTGGGCGCGGGCTTTGTCTTCCCGGTGGCCAACTTTGCCGCCTCGCTGGCGACCGGCCTGATTTTGGGCCTGGCGATCGGCTATATCATTATCCTGGCGCGCAAGTTCACCATTAACCAGAGTAACTCCACCTACGGCGCCGACGTGATGATGGGCGCGGGCAACACCTCCGGCCGTTTCCTCGGGCCGTTGATTATCCTCAGCGCCATGACCGCCTCCATTCCAATCGGCATCGGCTCGCTGGTTGGCGCCCTGATTTTTTACATCTGGCAGAAGCCGATTACCGGCGGGGCTATTCTCGGGGCGATGATCCTCGGCTCCATCTTCCCGGTGGCAATTGCCTGAGCCAAAGGAGAACGCGATGTTTGATTTACTGCTGAAGGGCGCGCGCCTGGCTGACGATACGGTAACGGATATCGCCATTCAGGATGGCAAAATCGCCGCCCTGGGCAACCTTGAAAACGCGGAGGCGGCGAAAGTCGTCTCCCTGAACGGCGAGCACTACGTCAGCGCCGGCTGGATTGACCTGCACGTCCACTGCTATCCGCAGTCGCCGATCTACCACGACGAGCCGGACAGCGTGGGCATCAAAACCGGCGTCACCACGGTGATTGACGCGGGCAGCACCGGGGCAGACGACGTGGATACGTTCTATGAACTGACCCGCAAATGCGCCACCGACGTGTACGCTCTGCTCAACATCTCGCGGGTTGGCCTGATCGCCCAGAACGAGCTGGCGAACATGGCCAACATCGACGCCGACGCCTTCGCGGCGGCGGTGAAGCGCCATCCGGACTTTATCGTCGGCCTTAAGGCGCGGATGAGCAGCAGCGTGGTGGGCGACAACGGCATTATGCCGCTGGAGAAGGCCAAACAGTTCCAGAAAGCCAACGGCGATCTGCCGCTGATGGTGCACATTGGCAACAACCCGCCGAACCTCGACGAGATCGCCGATCTGCTGACCGCCGGCGATATCATTACCCACTGCTATAACGGCAAGCCGAACCGTATCCTGACGCCCGCGGGCGAGCTGCGGGCCTCGGTTTCCGCTGCGCTCAAGCGCGGCGTGAAGCTCGACGTCGGCCACGGCTCCGCCAGCCTCAGCTTTGCGGTGGCGAAGCAGGCCATCGGCATGGGCATTCTGCCGAATACCATCAGCTCGGATATTTACTGCCGCAACCGCATCGACGGCCCGGTTTACTCCCTGGCGCGGGTAATGGCCAAGTTCCTCGCGCTGGGCATGACCCTGCCGCAGGTGATTGACTGCGTGACCTCACACGCGGCTGCCGCCGTGCGCCTGAACAACAAGGGTAAGCTGGCGGTGGGCTACGACGCCGATCTGACTCTCTTCACCCTTAAACATCAGCCGCTTGAGCTGGTGGATGCTGAAAAAGACGTCCTGCACGCCGACCGGGAGCTGGTGCCGCTGGCCGCTATCCGCGCGGGCAAGGGCTACATGACCGAACAGGGGAGCGCATTACATGCCTTCGATTTATGAGAAGTACAATTTAAAACAGGTAATTAACGCCTCCGGGCGCATGACTATCCTCGGCGTTTCCACGCCGCGCCCGGAAGTGGTTGAGGCGGCGATGGCCGGGATGAACCACTATTTCGAGATGAAGGACCTGGTCAACAAAACCGGCGAGTACATCGCGAAGCTGCTCGACGTCGAGGGCGCGACGGTGGTCTCCTGCGCCTCGGCGGGCATCGCCCAGTCGGTGGCGGCGGTGCTGGTGAAAGACAGCGACTGGCTGCTGGAGAACCTGCACGTTACGCCGGTGGAGAATAATGAAATCGTCCTGCCGCGCGGCCACAATGTCAACTTCGGCGCGCCGGTCGGCACTATGGTCGCGCTGGGCGGCGGCAAGCTGGTGGAGGCGGGCTACGCCAACGAGTGTTCCGCCGATCAGCTGGCGGCGGCCATCACCCCGCGCACCGCGGCCATTCTGTACATCAAGTCCCACCACTGCGTGCAGAAGAGTATGCTCAGCGTCGAGCAGGCGGCGGTGGTTGCCCGCCACCACAATCTGCCGCTGATCGTCGACGCGGCGGCGGAAGAGGATCTGCAGTGCTACTACCGCTTCGGCGCCGATCTGGTGATTTACAGCGGCGCCAAGGCCATCGAAGGGCCGACCAGCGGCCTGGTGATCGGCAAAACCCAGTACGTGGAGTGGGTCAAGCGCCAGTCAAACGGCATTGGCCGCGCCATGAAGGTGGGTAAAGAGGGCATTCTGGGCCTGACCTGCGCCATCGAACACTACCTCACCGCCGAGAAAGAGAGCGGGGCGCAGATGGTGGAGAAGATGACGCCGTTTATCGACGCCCTGAACGCGCTCAACGGCGTGACCGCTCGCGTGGTGTGGGACGCCGCCGGACGCGATATCGCCCGAACGGAAATCAAATTTGACGAAGCCGTCACTAAAATCGCCACCGGCGAACTGGTCAACGAACTGAAAAAGGGCGAATACGCCATCTACTTCCGCGGCTACAAGGCCAACGAAGGTATCATTGAAGCCGACGTGCGCAGCGTTAACGCGCAGCAGCTTGAGATCGTGGCGAAGCGCATCGAAGCCGTGCTTAACAAGGAGAAAAACGCATGAAACTGACCCCGAACTTTTACCGCGACCGCGTCTGCCTGAACGTGCTGGCGGGCTCTAAGGCCAACGCCAGCGCGGTATACGAAGCGGCAGAAGGCCACGTGCTGGTCGGCGTGCTCTCCAAAAATTATCCGGACGTGCCGACGGCGGTGGCCGATATGCGCGAGTACGCAGCGCTGATTGATAACGCGCTCTCCGTCGGCCTCGGCGCCGGCGATCCGAACCAGTCGGCGATGGTCAGCGCCATCTCCGCCGAGGTGCAGCCGCAGCACGTCAACCAGGTGTTTACCGGCGTCGGCCCGAGCCGCGCCCTGCTGGGGCAGAATGAAACCGTGGTCAACGGCCTCGTGTCGCCAACGGGCACGCCGGGGATGGTGAAGATCTCCACCGGCCCGCTGAGCAGCAAGGCGCCGGACGGCATTGTGCCTGTCGATACCGCCATCGCGCTGCTGAAGGATATGGGCTGCAGCTCGATCAAGTATTTCCCGATGGGCGGCCTGAAGCACGTCGAGGAGTATAAAGTGGTCGCCGAGGCCTGCGCGCGCAACGACTTCTGGCTGGAGCCGACCGGCGGAATCGATCTGCAGAACTTCAGCGAGATCCTCAAGATCGCCCTGGATGCGGGCGTGAAGAAAGTGATCCCGCATATCTACAGCTCAATCATTGATAAGGCCAGCGGCGATACCCGTCCCGACGACGTTCGCGCCCTGCTGGAGATGACGAAAAAGCTGGTGGGTTAAGCCCCCGTCCCCGATGCTCTCCATCGCGGAGAGCATCTCACCCATCGTCAAGGAGTCCACCATGCCGTCCGCACGCCACCTGCTTGTCGCTTCACTCTCCCTGCTCGCTACCGCCGCACATGCGCAATATGCCTGGGTTGGCACCTACAATCCCAACGGTGAAGGCGTTTACCGCTTCACTGTCGATGCGAAAACCGGCGATCTGCACAATAAAACGCTCGTCAGCCGGCTTCCCAACGCCGCCCAGCTCACCGTTTCCGCCGACGGCAAAGTCCTTTACGTCGCCAGCGAAGCAGAGAAGGGCGTGGTGCAGGCTATGAAGATCGGCGCAGACGGTGCGCTGACCGAGCTGAACCAGGTCTCTTCCGGCGGCGACGGGCCGGTCTATCTCTCCCTGACGCCGAACGGCCGCCACCTGCTGGTGGCCAACTACGTCAGCGGCAGCATCGCCGTACTGCCGGTCAAGGAGGACGGCAGCCTGGGCGAAGCGACAGATAAGCATCAGGATGAAGGTCCGGCGGGCGCGGGCAAACCGGAGGCGGCGGCCGAGGGCAGCTTTGCCATCAGCGACCACAACGGGCCGCATGCGCACATGATCGCCGCCGATCCGCAGGGAAAATACGTTTTCTCCACCGATCTTGGGCTGGACAGGATCTATCAGTACCGGCTTGATGACGCCGCCGGCAAGCTGACGCCGAACGATCCGCCGTTTATCGCCGCTTCGTCACAAGGCGCCGGGCCGCGCCATTTTGTGTTTACGCCCAAAGGCGACGGCATCTGGCTGATTAATGAAGAGGCGTCAACCCTGACCCACTATCGTCTGGATACGGCAAAAGGAACGCTCAGCGAAGGCAAAACCGTCTCCGCGCTGCCGGAAGGGTATAAAGGCACCAGTTTTGCCGCCGGAATGGCGCTCAGCCGTGACGGGAAACAGCTTTATGTCGCCAACCGTTTGCATAACAGCGTCGCGCACTTTACCGTATCCGCCGACGGCGAGCTGATTCATCAGGACGATATCTGGACCCGGGGAGACTACCCGCGCACCGTGACGCTCGATCCAACCGGTCAATGGCTGTACGTGATGAACCAGCGCAGCGACAACATCACCCGCTTTAAGGTGGCGCCGCACGGCGGCAAGCTGACCTTTGAGCCGGGCTATGTTGCCGTCGGCAGTCCGTCGCAGATGGTGATCTCACCGGCACAATAATTAAGAGGACAGCGGAAGTGCGATTCCCGAACCAGCGCCTGGCGCAGCTGTTTGACATGCTGCAAAACGAAACCCTGCCGCAGGACGAGCTTGCGCAGCGGCTGGGCGTCTCTACGCGTACGGTTCGGGCGGACATTACCGCCCTCAACGCGCTGCTGGCCCAGAGCGGAGCGCAGTTTGTCCTCGCGCGCGGCAGCGGCTACCGGCTGCGGGTGGACGATCCCGCGCGCTACCAGGCGCTGCTGGAGGCGCACCCGCGCGCGCTGCGCATTCCCCGCACCGGCAGTGAACGGGTTCACTACCTGCTGGTGCGCTTCCTCACCTCGGCCTTCTCACTGAAGCTTGAGGACCTGGCCGATGAGTGGTTCGTCAGCCGGGCCACCATTCAGAGCGACATGGCAGAGGTGCGCGAATACCTTGCCCGCTATCAGCTGACCCTGGAGACCCGCCCGCGCCACGGCGTGAAGCTGTTCGGCAGCGAAACGGCGATCCGCGCCTGCCTGACCGATCTGCTGTGGCAGCTGGCGCAGCAGGATAGCGCCAATCCGCTGCTGACGCAGGAGGCGCTCAACGCCGGCGTGCCCGAGCAGCTGGCGCTTGCGCTGCAGGAGACGCTGGGGCGCTGGCATATTCGCCTGACGGATGAAGGGGAGCTGTTCCTGCGCCTCTACTGCGCGGTGGCCGTGCGGCGCGTCAGCGAAGGCTATCCGCTGTCGGAGTTTACCGCCGACGACGTCTCTGACGACGTGCGCCACGCCGCGCATGATATTGCGGCCGTCATTCAGCGTCTGGCGGGCAAAACCCTCGCGGCGTCGGAGGAGAACTGGCTGCGGGTGCACATTGCCGCCCGCCGGGTGCAGGAAGTGGCGCCCAGCCAGATCAACGCCGACGACGACGAAGCGCTGGTCAACTATATCCTGCAGTACATCAACACCCACTATAACTACAACCTGCTCGACGACGCGCAGCTGCACGCCGATCTGCTTACCCACATCAAGACCATGATCACCCGCGTGCGCTACCAGATAATGATCCCCAATCCGCTGCTGGATAACATCAAGCAGCACTATCCGATGGCCTGGGACATGACCCTGGCGGCGGTCTCCGGCTGGAGCAAATACACGCCGTGGACCATCAGCGAGAATGAGATTGGCTTCCTGGTGCTGCACATCGGCGTCGGGCTGGAGCGCCATTACAACATCGGCTACCAGCGCCAGCCGCGGGTGCTGCTGGTGTGCGACGCCGGCAACGCGATGGTGCGGATGATCGAGGCGGTGCTGCAGCGCAAGTACCCGCAGCTGGAGGTCACCGCCACCATCACCCTGCGCGAGTACGAGCAGCGCGAAACTATCTGCGAGGACTTCGTGGTCTCCACCGCCCGCATCGCCGAAAAGGACAAACCGGTGGTGGTGATGTCGCCGTTCCCCACCGAGTATCAGCTGGAGCAGATCGGCAAGCTGGTGCTGGTGGACCGCACCCGGCCGTGGATGCTGGATAAATACTTCGACGCCCGCCACTTCCGCATTATCGACAGCCGGATGGACCAGCAGACGCTGTTCAGCCAGCTGTGCCAGCAGCTCACCGATGAGGGATTTGTTGACGCGGAGTTTGTCGGGTCGGTTATCGAGCGTGAGGCCATCGTCAGCACCATGCTCGGCGACGGTATCGCCCTGCCGCACGCCCTGGGGCTGCTGGCAAAAAAGACCGTGGTCTACACGGTGCTGGCTCCCGAAGGTGTTGCCTGGGGGGATGAAACGGCGCACGTGATTTTCCTGCTGGCGATCAGCAAAAGTGAATATGAAGAGGCGATGGCGATTTACGACATTTTCGTGACGTTTCTGCGCGAGCGGGCGATGGCGCGCCTGTGCGTGTGCAAAGATTTTGCCGAGTTTAAGGACGTGGCGATGGAGAGCGTGAGCCGGTTTTGAGAGCGTGATTCCAGAATAGGATGTAATGCAGGTGTAATGCTATTATGCATTACACCTTTTGTTTTTCTGGAGCTCATAATGGCGACGCTGAATGTCCGTCTGGACGATAAACTCAAAGAAGAGGCTTGTACCGTGCTGGCAAAACTCAATATCTCAACCACAGAGGCCGTGCGCCTGCTGTTTCAGTATCTCGCCGAAAATGGCTGCATGCCGGTCAAAACGGTGACCATCAGCGACAGTGAAGAGGCGCTGCTGCGCACCGTCAGAGAGCGGCTGGCCGACCCGCTGCCGGGCGTGAAGGTTCGGCTGGATGATCTATGAACTGGTTTTTGACCCGCGGGCGCTGAAGGAGTGGCATAAGCTGGGCGATACCGTGCGCGCGCAGTTTAAAAAGAAACTGGCAGAGGTGCTTTGCCAGCCAAGGCAGACCTCAGCCAGGCTGCGCGGGCTGCCCGACTGCTACAAAATTAAGCTGAAAAGCTCGGGGTATCGGCTGGTTTATCAGGTCCAGGATGAGAAGATAACCGTGCTGGTTATCGCCATCGGCAAACGGGAGAGGGCCGCGGTCTATAAGGATGCTGGCAGAAGGGTGAACGGCTTACCGCTAGCGCAGCTTATGCACAACCTGATTACTGCTCCCCCGCCAAATCAGCGCCGGGTCTTTTAAATCCTGCACAAACTTGCCGTCCACCAGCACGTTAATCAGATCAACGACTTCCTGCTGCGCCGCATCAAGCTCGCCAATCTTATAGCCGGTCCACACCCAGATATCCTTGCCCGGACACTCGGCGCGCACCCTTTTGACCAGCCGCAGAACATCCGCCACGTTGGCCGGATGCAGCGGGTCGCCGCCGGAGAGCGATACGCCCTGGCGCTTCACGCGGGTGTCGTTGAGGTCGGCGATGATGCGGTCTTCCATCTCCTGGGTGAACGGCTGTCCGGAGTTCAGCCGCCAGGTGCTTTTGTTGTAGCACCCGGGGCATTCGTGGACGCACCCTGATACAAACAGGGTGCATCGCGTACCGGGCCCGTTGACGATGTCGACGGGATAGTACTGGTGATAGCGCATCAGCCGATCTGCCCGTTCCCCAGGTGCTTAACCCGGCGCTTCACCTCTTCCTGCTTGCCGGCGTTAAACGGACGGGCGTCAGGGCTGCCGAGGTAGCCGCACACCCGGCGGGTGACCGACACGCGGGCGGCGTCGTGGTTGCCGCATTTCGGGCAGGTGAAGCCCTTGCTGGTGCACTCGAACTCGCCGGTGAAGCCGCACTCGTAGCACTCGTCGATCGGCGTGTTGGTGCCGTAGTACGGCACGTGCTGATAGCTGTAGTCCCACACGTCTTCCAGCGCCTTCAGGTTGTGCTGAATGTTCGGGTACTCGCCGTAGCAGATAAAGCCGCCGTTGGCGATCGGCGGGTAGCCCGCTTCGAAATCGATTTTATCGTACGGATTGACCTTCTTCTCGACGTCGAGGTGGAAGCTGTTGGTGTAGTACCCCTTGTCGGTGACGCCGTCCACCAGCCCGAACTGGGCGGTATCGAGGCGGCAGAAGCGGTCGCACAGGTTTTCGCTCGGCGTGCTGTAGAGGCTGAAGCCGTAGCCGGTCTCCTCTTTCCACTGGTCTACTGCGTCGCGCAGGCGCTGGACGATGGCGATGCCTTTCGCCCGCAGCGCGTCGCTGTCATACATATGCTGATTGCCGAACAGGGCGTTGATGGTCTCGTGGATGCCGATATAGCCCAGCGAAATAGAGGCGCGGCCGTTTTTGAAGATCTCCGACACCTCGTCATCGGCCTTCAGGCGCACGCCGCAGGCCCCTTCCATATAGAGGATAGGCGCCACGCGGGCCTTCACGCCCTCAAGGCGGGCGATGCGGGTCATCAGCGCCTTGCGGGCCAGCGTCAGGCGTTCGTCCAAAAGCGTCCAGAAGGCGGTTTCGTCGCCTTTTGCTTCCAGGGCGATGCGCGGCAGGTTGAGGCTGATGACGCCGAGGTTGTTGCGCCCGTCGTGCACCTGCTCGCCGTTTTCATTCTCCCACACCCCGAGGAAGCTGCGGCAGCCCATCGGCGTTTTGAAGGAGCCGGTGACTTCAACCACTTTGTCGTAGTTGAGAATATCCGGGTACATACGCTTGCTTGCGCACTCCAGCGCCAGCTGCTTAATGTCGTAGTTAGCGTCGCCCGGCTTGTGGTTGAGGCCGTCGCGAATGGCGAACACCAGCTTCGGGAATACCGCCGTTTTGCGGTTTTTGCCCAGCCCCGCAATGCGGTTGCGCAGAATCGACTGCTGGATAAGGCGCGACTGCCAGCTGGTGCCGAGACCAAAGCCAAAGGTGACGAACGGCGTCTGGCCGTTGGCGGTGTGCAGGGTATTAACCTCATACTCCAGCGACTGGAACGCGTCGTAGCACTCTTTTTCGGTGCGCGCGTGGGCGTAGCCTTCGGCATCGGGGATCTGCCACTCTTCGGCGGTTTTGCGGTGCTTTTCAAAGCTTGCCGTCACGAACGGGGCCAGCACTTCATCAATGCGGTTGATGGTGGTGCCGCCGTAGATGTGGCTCGCCACCTGGGCGATGATCTGCGCGGTGACCGCCGTGGCGGTAGAGATGGACTTCGGCGGCTCAATCTCCGCGTTGCCCATCTTAAAGCCCTGGGTCAGCATGCCCTTAAGGTCGATAAGCATGCAGTTGAACATCGGGAAGAACGGCGAGTAGTCGAGATCGTGATAGTGGATCTCGCCGCGCTCGTGGGCCTGCACCACATCGTAGGGCAGCAGGTGCTGGCGGGCGTAGTGCTTGGCAACGATGCCGGCCAGCAGATCGCGCTGGGTCGGGATTACCTTACTGTCTTTGTTGGCGTTCTCATTGAGCAGCGCCGAGTTGGTCTGCTCCACCAGACCGCGAATCTCCTGGTTCAGGCGGCCGCGCTTTTCGCGCTGCACGTCGCGGTCGTGGCGGTACTCAATATAGGCGCGGGCAAGCTGCTTGTAGGGACCGGCCATCAGCTGGTTTTCAACGGCAATCTGGATCTCGCTGATATCCACCTGGTCGCGGCCCTGCATCTGCTGGCTGACGACTTCTGCGACGGTGGCGCAATAGTCTGCGTCATCGACTCCCGCTGCTTTGGCGGCACGCAGGATGGCTTCCTGGATGCGCGCTGATTTGAAAGGCGCTTTACAGCCGTCTCGTTTCATAACATGCGGTGTCATGATAGCTCCATATAGTAAGAACAGGTTATCCACAAAGGTCGAAGGCGAACCGCAGAAGGCATTTGGCTTATCGGCCAACCACTTCCCGCAATCCCGGCCCCTTTTATCCACACAACAAACCGCCCGCGTCCGCAGGCGTTGTGTTGAGAATAGATGATTAATACAAGATGTAGGGCTGGCGTGCATTCTAAAGTCTATATGTAGTGATTTGCATCAAAGATGTTTACGATTTTTTTGATTCAGAACAAAGTAAAACCGCGACGGCCCGTAAGCCGGGCCGCAAAAATTAGCGCAATTTTTTTTTGCGGCGCAAGCGGGGAAAAAAGCAGCGCCGGCGGTGGGAAAAATCGCTGCTTTTTAGCGCGTCGATTTTTCGTGTTCGTCGAGAAAGGCCTTCACGGTGCGCGACCGCTCAAAGCGTCGCCAGGCGATGGCGATGTCGGTCGTCACCGTGCTGTCGGCAATCGGATGCCAGGTCACGTCCGGATGGCTGATGCACATCATTGATTTCGGCACCAGCGAAAAGCCAAACCCGGCGGCCACCATGCTCAGGGAGGCGGAGAGCTGCGACGCCTGCTGGGTGCGGTTCATATCGATGCCCGCCCGCAGGCAGCTGTTGTACACCAGCTCATAGATACCCGGCGCAATGGACTCCGGAAACAGCACCAGCGGCACGTCCCGCAGCCTGTCCAGCCGCAGGGCTTTTTCACCCGAGAGCGGATGCGAGCGGTGCAGGGCAATGACCATCGGCTCTTCGTCGATGATCCGCAGGTTGAACACCTTGCTGTGCTCGCAGGGCAGGCGGATAAAGGCGATATCCAGCTCGCCTTCGCGCAGGGCGCCCATCAGCGTCGCCATATTGCCCTCCCGCTGCTGGACGCTGACCCCGGGATGGCTCTGCTGAAACTGGTGGAGCAGGGCGAAGATCTTCGGATGGAAGGCATCCGAGCTGGCGATACCCATCGACAGGCTGCCGTTAATCCCCCGCGCGATGCCCTTCACTTTCTCCATCGCCGCATCGGTGAGGGCGAGGATCTGGCAGGCGTCAACGTAAAAGGCCTCGCCCGCCTCCGTCAGCTCGACGCCGCGGGGCAGGCGGCGCAGCAGCGGCGTGCCGACCTCCCGCTCCAGGCGCTGGATCTGCTGGCTGAGCGGCGGCTGCGAGATCCCCAGCTCCTCGGCGGCGCGGGTGAAGTTGCGGGTGCGGGCGATAGCCACGAAATAGCGTAGATAACGATGTTCCATATATAAAAGGTCTCGAACCTGACGTATTTGTATATTGGAATTGTGAACTGAATCGCGTCAACATTTATTGAATCTTTCTTAAGTTTGTTGAACGAGGAAGTCCACAATGAACCATTCAACAGAATGCACCTGCGAAGAGAGCCTTATCGAAACGCTGCGCGGCTTCAAAGCCCAGCATCCCGACAGCGTTCTTTACCAGACCTCGCTGATGAGCGCGCTGCTCAGCGGTGTGTATGAGGGCAGTACCACCATCGCGGAGCTGATGACCCACGGCGACTTTGGCGTTGGCACCTTCAACGGCCTCGATGGCGAAATGATCGCCTTCAACAGTGAAGTATATCAGCTGCGCTCGGACGGCAGCGCCAGGGTCGCGCGCCCGGATCAGAAAACGCCGTTTGCGGTGGTGACCTGGTTTAAGCCGCAGTACCGGCTGGAGATTACCCAGCCGACCGGACGCCAGAAGCTGCACGACATTATCGACAGCAAGATCCCCTCCGATAACCTCTTCTGCGCCCTGCGCATCGACGGCGACTTCCGCCACGCCCACACCCGCACCGTCCCGCGCCAGACGCCGCCCTACCGCGCCATGACCGACGTCCTCGACGATCAGCCGGTCTTTCGCTTCAACAGCCGCCAGGGCGTGCTGGTGGGCTTCCGCTCGCCGCAGCATATGCAGGGCATCAACGTTGCGGGCTATCACGAACACTTCATTACCGATGACCGCAAGGGCGGCGGCCACCTGCTTGACTACCAGCTCGATAGCGGCGTGCTGACCTTCGGCGAGATCCACAAGTTGATGATCGATCTTCCGGCCGACAGCGCCTTCCTTAATGCCAACCTGCATCCTGACGATCTTGATGCGGCTATTCGCTCAGTTGAGAGCTAACAGGAGAGAATCATGAGTCACGAACGTCGCGTAAAAGAGTGGCAGCACGGTGCCGATCTGGTGGTTGCCCAGCTTGAGGCCCAGGGCGTGAAGCACGTCTTCGGCATTCCCGGTGCGAAAATCGACAAGGTGTTTGACTCCCTTGTGGATTCGCCGATTCAGCTTATTCCCGTCCGCCACGAGGCCAATGCCGCCTTTATGGCCGGGGCGGTGGGGCGCATCACCGGCAAGGCCGGGGTGGCGCTGGTCACCTCCGGTCCCGGCTGCTCGAACCTGGTCACCGGCATGGCGACCGCCAACAGCGAAGGCGACCCGGTGGTGGCCCTCGGCGGCGCGGTGAAACGCGCGGATAAAGCCAAGCTGGTGCACCAGAGCATGGATACCGTCACCATGTTCAGCCCGGTAACCAAATATTCGGTGGAGGTCACCGCTCCGGACGCGCTTTCTGAAGTGGTCTCCAACGCCTTTCGCGTGGCCGAGCAGGGCCGTCCGGGCAGCGCCTTCGTTAGCCTGCCGCAGGATATCGTCGACGGTCCGGTGACCGGCACAATCCTGCCACCTTCTGCCAATCTGCAGATGGGCGCCGCGCCGGATGAGGCTATCGCCCAGGTAGCGGCGATGATTGATAAAGCGAAAAATCCGGTGATCCTGCTAGGCCTGATGGCCAGCCGCCAGGAGAACAGCGCCGTGCTGCACCAGCTGCTGGAAAAAAGCCGCATTCCGGTGACCAGCACCTATCAGGCCGCCGGCGCGGTGCATCAGGAGCACTTTACCCGCTTCGCCGGACGCGTGGGGCTGTTTAACAACCAGGCCGGGGACCGCCTGCTGCACCTGGCCGACCTGATTATCTGTATCGGCTACAGCCCGGTAGAGTACGAGCCTGAGAAGTGGAACACCGGCGAGGCGACCCTCGTTCACATCGACGTGCTGCCCGCCTACGAGGAGCGCAGCTACGCGCCGGATATCGAGCTGGTGGGCGACATTGCCGGCACGCTGAAAAAGCTGACCGCCAACATTCATTCGCCGCTGGATCTGAGCCCGCGCGCTTCCGAGATCCTGGTGGACCGGCAGCATCAGCGCGAGCTGCTGACCCGCCGCGGCGCGCACCTCAATCAATTTGCCCTGCATCCGCTGCGCATCGTTCACGCCATGCAGGACATCGTGAACAACGACGTCACCCTGACGGTTGATATGGGCAGTTTCCACATCTGGATAGCCCGCTATCTCTACAGCTTCCGCGCCCGTCAGGTGATGATCTCCAACGGCCAGCAGACCATGGGCGTCGCCCTGCCGTGGGCGATTGGCGCCTGGCTGGTGAACCCGGGCCGCAAGGTGGTCTCGGTTTCCGGTGACGGCGGCTTCCTGCAGTCGAGCATGGAGCTGGAGACCGCCGTGCGGCTAAAAGCCAACATCCTGCACATCGTGTGGGTGGATAACGCCTATAATATGGTGGCTATTCAGGAAGAGAAAAAATACCAGCGGACCTCCGGCGTCGATTTTGGGCCGGTGGATTTTAAAGTCTACGCCGAGGCCTTCGGCGCGAAGGGTTTTGCCGTTGAAAGTGCGGAGGCGCTGGAACCTGTTTTGCGTGCAGCAATGGATACAGACGGTCCCGCCGTAGTGGCGATACCGGTCGATTACAGCGATAACCCGCTGCTGATGGGACAACTCCATCTCAGCCAGTTACTTTGAATCAACGAGAATCAACGAAAGGATACTGATATGCAAAAGGTAGCATTCGTGACGGGCTCCGGTCAGGGCATTGGTAAAGCGATTGCGCTGCGCCTGGCAAAAGACGGTTTTGCGGTGGCCATCGCCGATTACAACATCAATACGGCCGAAGACGTTGCTCAGGAAATTAACCGCAGCGGCGGCAAGGCGCTGGCTATCAAAGTGGATGTCTCCAGCCGCGACCAGGTGTTTGCGGCGGTTGAGAAAACCCGCGCCACCTTCGGCGACTTCAACGTTATCGTCAACAATGCGGGCGTCGCGCCCTCCACGCCGATTGAATCGATCACCGAAGAGGTTATCGACAAGGTTTACAACATCAACGTCAAAGGCGTTATCTGGGGCATCCAGGCCGCCATCGACGCCTTCAAAAAAGCCGGCCACGGCGGCAAAATCATCAACGCCTGCTCTCAGGCGGGCCACACCGGCAACCCGGAGCTGGCGGTCTACAGCTCCAGTAAATTCGCCGTGCGCGGCCTGACCCAGACCGCCGCCCGCGATCTGGCACCGCTGGGCATTACCGTCAACGCCTACTGCCCGGGCATCGTCAAAACCCCGATGTGGGACGAAATCGACCGCCAGGTCTCCGAAGCCGCCGGCAAACCGCTGGGCTACGGCACCGAGCAGTTCGCCAAGAAAATCACCCTTGGCCGCCTCTCCGAACCGGAAGATGTTGCCGCCTGCGTCTCCTACCTCGCCGGCCCGGACTCCGACTATATGACCGGCCAGTCCCTGCTGATCGACGGCGGTATGGTGTTTAACTGATTCGAAATGTTGTTTCGGATATGGCTTGCCCTCGCGATTGCGGGGGCTTTTTTTAATCGCCGCGGCCGTCGGGTGCGGCACCTTAACGACGCTCAGCCAGCCCGCGTCTTATGACTCACGCTTTTTACCCATCGCGGATAATACGCCTGGCTGACAGATAGGCGTGGCCTATCTGATTAATAGCCATTGGCTGCCTAATTCATTGATTAACGACAAAATTGGCCTCTTTTCCCTCCTTTATCATCACCTCGTTCGGTAACGAATAGTTACATCTTCATCTCATACTCAGGGTCCATCACTCACTTCAGTGAGGAAAAATAATGAAAAAATTTACCCGTTTTGCCGCCATTGCCGCCTCCGGCGTCGTGGTCTGCTATCTCGGGCTGTCGGCCTACGTCTGGTATCACGACAGCCACCGCAGCCAGGAAGCCTCGGTGCAGGCCTCCTCCAGCGAAGAGAACAATAAAGTGCTCGGCTTTCTGCGCGAGAAGGGCTGCGACTACTGCCACACGCCCTCCGCCGAGCTGCCTTTTTACGCCTCTTTCCCGGTGGCCAAACAGCTGATGAACTACGACATCCAGCTGGGCTACAAATCCTTTAATCTGGAAGACGTGCGCGCCGCGCTGGTGGCGGATAAACCCGTTGCGCAGAGCGATCTCAACAAGATCGAGTGGGTCATGCAGCACGACACCATGCCGCCGACGCGCTATACCGCGCTGCACTGGGCGGCATCGGTCAGCGGCGAAGAGCGGGAAGACCTGCTCGGCTGGATAGCCAACCAACGGGAGCGCTACTACGCCAGTAAGGACATGGCGCCCGCGCACCGCAACGAGCCGGTGCAGCCGATTCCGGAATCGCTGCCGACTGACGCGCGGAAAGTGGCGCTGGGCTTCACGCTGTATCACGATCCGCGCCTGTCCGGCGACAGCACCATCTCCTGCGCCCACTGTCACGCCCTGAATGCGGGCGGCGTGGACGGCAGGAAAACGTCGATTGGCGTCGGCGGCGCGATTGGCCCGATTAACGCGCCGACGGTATTTAACGCGGCCTTTAACGTTGAGCAGTTCTGGGACGGCCGCGCGCCCAACCTGCAGGCACAGGCAGGCGGGCCGCCGCTGAACCCTATTGAGATGGCCTCTAAGTCCTGGGATGAGATTGTCGGCAAACTCGACAAAGACCCGGTGCTGAAGGCGAACTTCGTCGCGGTCTACCCGGAGGGATTCACCGGGGATAGCATCACCGACGCAATTGCCGAGTTTGAAAAGACGCTAATCACGCCGAATTCGGCCTTTGATAAGTGGCTGCGCGGCGAGGAGAGCGCCATGACGGCCCAGCAGAAGCACGGCTATCAGTTGTTCAAGGATAACAAGTGCGCCACCTGCCACGGCGGGATCATCCTCGGCGGCCGCTCCTTTGAGCCGCTGGGCCTGAAGAAGGACTTCGATTTTGGTCAGATGACGGCGGCGGATATTGGCCGCATGAACGTGACGAAAGAAACGCGCGATAAGCTGCGTCAGAAGGTGCCGGGCCTGCGTAACGTGGCGCTCACCGCGCCTTACTTCCACCGCGGCGACGTTGCCACGCTGGATGAGGCCGTGAAGAAGATGCTGCGCTATCAGGTAGGGACAGACCTGCCGCAGAAGGATGTGGATGATATCGTCGCCTTCCTGCAGAGCCTGAACGGGGTGTATACGCCTTACGTTGTCGGCCAGCAGCAGTAACGCTGTGCCGCCTGACCGTCAATCGCGCTGAAAACCCTTAATGATGAACGCCCGCCGGTAAATCGCACTACCGGCGGGCGTTTGTCAGAAGAGCGGCGGCTATTTTTTCTTATTTTTTATCACGACATAGATTGCGATAAGGATAGCCGCTCCGTCAGGATCGCTGTAAAGGATGCCGTTAAGGTATACAAAGGACGATTTTACGCGCCGCGTATCCACCACGCGGCCTCAAAGGGCCGCAGCGTCATGGCGCAGGGCTGCCTGCAGGCGTCGTCATAGTTGCTCATCACCAGCGTCCACTCGCCGCCCGTTTCCTCTGGCACCCACGTCTGTGGCTCGCGGCTCAGGTTCGCCGCGACGATCAGCGTCTGGTCCTGCCACCGGCGCCGGTAGCACCACAGCGACGGATGCTCAGGAAGCAGATCTTCGTAGCGGCCCAGGGTGAGCAGCGGCTCGCGCTTGCGCAGGGCAATCAGCCGCCGGTAGGCGTGAAAGACCGAATCTGGCGCGGCCAGCGCCGCTTCGGCGTTGACGCTCTCATAGTTCCGGCACAGGCCGATCCACGGCGTGCCGTCGGTAAAGCCGCCGTTAGCTTCGGCGCTCCACGGCATCGGCGTGCGGCCGTTGTCCCGGGACTTGCTGGCGAGGATCGCCAGCAGTTCGTCGGCGTCGCGGCCCTGCGCCCGCAGTTCGGCGTAGATGTTGTGGCTTTCCACATCCCGGTAGTCGGCGATGGCGGTAAAGTGCGGGTTAGTCATTCCCAGCTCTTCGCCCTGATAGATATAGGGCGTGCCCTGCATACCGTGCAGCACCATCGCCAGCATTTTAGCGGACTGCACGCGATATTCGCCCTCGTCGCCGAAGCGCGAGACGATGCGCGGCTGGTCGTGGTTACACCAGAACAGCGCGTTCCACGCCGTGTTATGCATACCCTGCTGCCAGTGGCTGAACAGGGCCTTCAGCGCGACGAAGTCCGGCTTCGCCAGGGTCCACTTCTCGCCGCCGGGATAGTCCACCTTAAGGTGGTGAAAGTTAAAGGTCATCGACAGCTCGCGGCCATCGAGGGCGGCGTACTGCCGGCAGTGCTCAAGCGTCGTTGACGACATCTCGCCCACGGTCATTAGCCCGCGCGGGGAGAAGACCTCGCGGCTCATCTCCTGCAGAAATTCATGCACGCGCGGGCCGTCGGTGTAGAAGCGGCGGCCGTCGCCCTGCGGATCGTCCGGGAAAGATTGATCTTTGGAGATCAGATTCACCACGTCGAGGCGCAGGCCGTCGACGCCGCGATCCGCCCAGAACTCGCACACCTTTTTAAGCTCATAGCGCACCGCCGGATTCTCCCAGTTGAGATCCGCCTGCTCCGGGGCGAACAGGTGCAGATAGTACTGCTCGCTTTCCGGGTGCCACTGCCAGGCGCTGCCGCCGAACTTCGAGCGCCAGCCGTTGGGCTGCTCGCCAGACTTGCCGTCGCGCCAGATATAGAACTCGCGGTACGGGCTGTCCGGGTCCAGCGCCTCGCGAAACCACGGATGCTGGGTTGAGGTGTGGTTAAACACCATATCCAGAATAATGCGGATATTGCGCGCTTTCGCCTGCGCTACCAGTTCATCAAAGTCGTCCAGCGTGCCGTAGGCGGGGTCGATAGCCGTGTAGTTTGCGACGTCGTAGCCGTTGTCCACCTGCGGCGAAACGTAAAACGGCGTCAGCCAGATTGCGTCTACGCCGAGGGTTTGCAGATAGTCGAGCCGCCGGGTGACGCCCGGCAGGTCGCCGGTGCCGCTGCCGGTGGTGTCCTGAAAGCTCTTCGGGTAGATCTGATAGATGACGCCGTTCTGCCACCAGTGGGGAAGGTTGTTCATAAGACGGTCCTGGTCAATGAAATGCGGGGCGCGGGTGCGCCCCGAAATGCCTTACGCTGCCTGCAGCGTGCCCTGGCGCAGCTTGCGCTGGTAAACCGCGGAGGTCAGCACGATGGGGACGATAATGCAGATGGCCATCGCCGTGGCGTACACCTGCCAGAAGGTCGGCTGAATGGAGAGAATGCCCGGCAGGCCGCCGACGCCGATGCCGTTGGCCATCACGCCGCTGAGGCCGCACAGCAGGCCCGCGAGGCCGGATCCGACCATCGCGCAGAGCATCGGGAAGCGATACTTAAGGTTGATGCCGTACATCGCGGGCTCCGTGACCCCGAGATAGGCGGCGATCGCCGCCGGGACCGAGATTTCGCGCTCGTTCTTCTTGCGGCTGCAGATAATGATGCCGACTACCGCCGAGGCCTGGGCGATATTGGACAGCGCAATCAGCGGCCACACCGGGGTGCCGCCCATGCTCTGGATCATCTGCATATCAATCGCCAGCGTGGTCTGATGGACGCCGGTGATCACCAGCGGCGCGTACAGGAAGCCGAACAGCGCCGCGCCGATGGGGGCGAAGCTGCCGGTCATCAGGTGGCGCACCGCGAAGGCCACTCCGTCGCCAATCATCCGGCCAAACGGACCGATAAAGGCGTGGGCGAGGAAAACGGCGAGGATCAGGGAGCACACCGGCACCACCACCAGATAGAGATAATCCGGCACGATGCGCTTGAGGCGCGTCTCAATCATTCCCAGCGCCAGGCCCGCCAGCAGGGCCGGGATCACCTGCGCCTGATAGCCCACTTTTTCAATGGCGAACAGGCCGAAGTTCCACACCTCGGGAATTTTGCTGCCCAGCTCGTAGGCGTTCATCAGCTGCGGCGACACCAGGGTGACGCCAAGCACGATACCGAGAATCGGCGTGCCGCCCATCTTTTTCACCGCCGACCAGCAGATGCCCACCGGCAGATAGAAGAAAATCGCCTCGCCGATAAGCCACAGGAAGTCGTAGAGGGTCTTCATTCCCGGATAGGTCTGGGCCAGGGTCTGGCCGCTGCTCATCGGCACGTCGCCGATGACGTTGCGAAAGCCGAGGATCAGGCCGCCGCTGATCAGCGCCGGCAGCAGCGGGAAGAAGATCTCCGCGAAGTGGGAAATCATCCGCTCGTGCCACTTCATATTCTGCCGCGCCGCCCGCTTCGCCTGCTCTTTATCGGCGGAAGCCTGGCCGGTGCTGGCCAGCAGTACTTTATACCAGTCGCCGACGTCGGTGCCGATCACCACCTGAAACTGCCCGGCGTTGGTGAAGCAGCCTTTAACCATCGGCAGGTCGTCGATGCTTTTCGGGTCGGCCTTCGCCGGATCGTTAAGCACGAAGCGCAGACGGGTAATGCAGTGGCTGACGGTGGCGATATTATCGCGGCCGCCCACCAGCGCGATCAATCTGTCAATATCCTGTTGATTTACTTTGCTCATCATGAAGCCTCATGACCGTGAAGAGGGAAGGAGTAGCCTGAGTCGTAATCTATCCGCTTCCTGATATAGCGTGAATGGGAACGTTCCCGAAACCCGGCGACGATCACACTATTTCGTCGGGAGGGTCAGTTCAGCGCGGCGGGAATGACTATCTGGCGCGGCGCGCGGCGGCCGCCGATCTGTTCGATCAGCTGCTGCGCCGCCTGGCGTCCGGCCTCGCCGTAGCCGGGATCGGCGGTGATGATTTCCGGGTGCAGGAAGGTCATCAGCGGCGTGCTGCCGACGCTCGCCAGCTGCAGGGTGTCAATACGCTGCTCCTGCAGGTATTTGCTGGCGCCCAGCGCCAGCGTGTCGGTAGCGCACAGCAGGGCGGTGGTATCGGGCGTCAGCACCCCGGAGACCGCATCGTAGCCCTGCTTCATGGTCAGGCCGGGCAGGGCAGCGGCGGGGGCAAGGCCGCGTTTTTTGCAAAAATGCAGGTAAGCCTCGTGGCGGCGCCTGCCGGTGGTTTCATCATGGTGCGGCGCGCCGAGAAAGCTGATGCGGCGGTGGCCCTCTTCGTACAGCCTCTGCATCAGCTGGGTGATGGCGCCCTTATCGTCGTAGCAGACTGAGGCAATACCTTTCGCGTCGCGGGCCAGCATCACCAGCATCTCCTGCCAGGGGGCAAGCATTTTCTGGCTGATGCCGCTAAAGCCGAACAGCACCACGCCGTCGACGTTGCGCCGCCGCAGCATCCCGAGATGCTCGGCGACCTTTTCCGCGCTGAACTGGCTCTCCATCATGATCGGATCGTAGCCCTCGGCGTAGAAGGCGGGCAGCATGGTCTGTACGGCGAGGTTTTCCGACAGCGAATCGAGGCGGGTGACGATAATCGCCACCACTTTATCGCTCTGGCCGCGCATGGCCCGCGCCGAGCGCGACGGCGAGAAGCCGTGCTCGTTCATCATCGCCTCGACCCGCTCGCGGGTCTCCTGGCTGACGCCGCTTTCGTTGTTCAGCACCCGGGAGACGGTGGATTTACCCACGCCGCTCAGGCGGGCAATATCTTTAATGGTCAGGCGGTTTGTCATCTCAGGTTCCGGGCTGCTGGCAATGTAAAGTGTGGGTCATCCTACTCAACCCGGACGCCTGCGGCAAAATCTTGTTGCAGATGCGTGCGGTATAGATACCGTTTAATCACCCGGCGTTATGATTTCACCGTTAACCAGTCCACTTACCGGAGGCGCAATGGATCCCGATCCCACTTCCCATCACCGATGGAGCAACATCTCTCTCCGGTAAGCCGCCCGTTCGCTGCCTTACCGGAGACGCGTGAGGCAGTGACGTCTTTCACGATGTCCCTGTTTTAAAAATAAGTAACTCAGGTACGCCTCTGGCGCGCCTGACAGTGACCCGCGATCGCCGGACGGCGAGCGCTGAGGGGCTACCTATGCTGAAAAATATTACCCGGCAGCTGCTCGCGCAGCTTGGCCGCCGTTTACCCCGCCGTCTTATCGCCCGCGATCCGCTGCCCGATGGCAAAATCCTGGCCGGGGCGCCCATGCCGGAAACCCTGAGCCGGCGCTGCCTCGATGTTGCCGACATGGACGAACGCGAAATCTGGCGCGCGTTCAACAGCCACCCGGAAGGGCTTAACCCGCAGGACGTTGAGGCCTCCCGCCAGGCGCACGGTGAAAACATCATCCCGGCGCAGAAGCCCGCGCCCTGGTGGGCGCACCTGTGGCGCTGCTATCGCAATCCGTTCAACCTGCTGCTGACGCTGCTGGGCGTTATCTCCTACGCCACCGAAGATCTGTTTGCCGCCGGGGTGATCGCCCTGATGGTGGCGATAGCGACGCTGCTGAACTTTGTTCAGGAGGCGCGTTCCACCAAAGCGGCGGACGCGCTGAAGGCGATGGTCAGCAATACCGCCACCGTCCTGCGGGTCATCAACGATCTGGGCGAGAGCCGCTGGGTGGAGATCCCCCTCGACAGGCTGGTGCGCGGCGACATCGTTAAGCTGTCGGCGGGCGATATGATCCCCGCCGATCTGCGGGTGCTCCAGGCCCGGGATCTGTTCGTCGCCCAGGCCTCGCTCACCGGCGAATCGCTGCCGGTGGAGAAAGTGGCCCGCAGCCGCTGCCCGCAGCAGAGCAATCCGCTGGAGCGGGATAACCTCTGCTTTATGGGCACCAATGTGGTGAGCGGCACGGCGCAGGCGATTGTTTTTGCCACCGCCGGCGAAACCTGGTTTGGCCAGCTGGCGGGCCGCGTCAGCGAGCAGCCGACCGAGGCGAACGCCTTTCAGAAAGGCATCAGCCGCGTCAGCCTGCTGCTGATCCGCTTTATGCTGGTGATGACCCCGGTGGTGCTGCTGATCAACGGCTATACCAAGGGCGACTGGTGGGAAGCGGCGCTGTTCGCGCTGTCGGTGGCGGTCGGACTGACCCCGGAGATGTTGCCGATGATCGTCACCTCGACCCTGGCGCGCGGGGCGGTGAAGCTGTCGAAGCAGAAAGTGATTGTGAAGCACCTCGACGCTATCCAGAACTTTGGCGCGATGGATATCCTCTGCACCGACAAAACCGGCACTTTGACCCGGGATAAAATCGTGCTGGAAAATCACACCGATATCTCGGGCAAAACCAGCGAGCGGGTGCTGCACTGCGCCTGGCTCAACAGCCACTACCAGACCGGCCTCAAGAACCTGCTGGATACCGCCGTGCTGGAGGGCGTGGACGAGGCCGAGGCCCGCACCCTTGCGCAGCAGTGGCAGAAGGTGGACGAGATCCCCTTTGATTTTGAGCGCCGCCGGATGTCGGTCGTGGTGGCCGAAGAGGCAGAGCAGCACCGTCTGATCTGCAAGGGGGCCCTGCAGGAGATCCTCGGCGTTTGTACCCAGGTACGCTTCAAAGGTGAAGTCATTCCTCTTGATGATGCCATGCTGCGGCGCATCGGTCGGGTGACCGATACCCTCAACCGCCAGGGCCTGCGGGTGGTGGCGGTAGCGACCAAAACCCTGCCCGCCCGCAGCGGGGATTACCAGCGCATTGACGAGTCGGATCTGATCCTCGAAGGTTATATCGCCTTCCTCGATCCGCCGAAAGAGAGCACCGCCCCGGCGCTGAAGGCGCTGAAGGCCAGCGGCATCACCGTTAAAATTCTCACCGGCGACAGCGAGCTGGTGGCGGCGAAGGTGTGCCGCGACGTCGGGCTGGATGCGGGCGAGGTTATCGTCGGCAGCCAGGTTGACGCCCTTTCTGACGATGCGCTGGCGGCGCTGGCGAAAAGCACCACGCTGTTTGCCCGCCTGACGCCGATGCACAAAGAGCGCATCGTAACGTTGCTCAAGCGGGAAGGGCACGTGGTCGGCTTTATGGGCGACGGCATTAATGACGCTCCGGCCCTGCGCGCCGCCGATATCGGCATTTCGGTTGACGGCGCGGTGGACATCGCCCGCGAAGCCGCCGACATCATCCTGCTGGAGAAGAGCCTGATGGTGCTGGAGCAGGGCGTCATCGAGGGCCGGCGCACCTTTGCCAACATGCTCAAGTACATCAAGATGACCGCCAGCTCCAACTTCGGCAACGTCTTCAGCGTGCTGGTGGCCAGCGCCTTCCTGCCGTTCCTGCCGATGCTGCCGCTGCATCTGCTGATCCAGAACCTGCTGTACGATGTATCCCAGGTGGCGATCCCGTTTGATAACGTCGATGAAGAGCAGATCCGTAAACCGCAGCGCTGGAACCCGGCCGATCTCGGGCGCTTTATGATCTTCTTTGGGCCGATCAGCTCGATTTTCGACATTCTGACCTTCTGCCTGATGTGGTTCGTGTTCCACGCCAATACGCCGGAGCAGCAGACCCTGTTCCAGTCCGGCTGGTTCGTGGTGGGCCTGCTGTCGCAGACGCTGATTGTGCATATGATCCGCACCCGCCGCATCCCGTTCATCCAGAGCCGCGCCGCCTGGCCGCTGTGCGTAATGACCCTGGTGGTGATGGTCGTCGGCATTACGCTGCCGTTCTCGCCGCTGGCGCCGTATCTGTCGCTGCAGGCGCTGCCGCTGAGCTACTTCCCGTGGCTGGTGGCGATTCTTGCGGGGTATATGACGCTGACGCAGATGGTGAAAGGGATTTACAGCCGCCGGTACGGGTGGCAGTAGGGAAGGGGGCTGGAATGAGGGGCCAGATGCGGAAACACGAATCCGCCCTTGACCCCCTAATTTCCGCGTGATACCTCAGTAGCTTGCATTTTTTGGCCCGTCATAAAGGAACTCTCATGCTAAAAACCGTGCGCTACAGCCTGCTGTCCACCGGACTGCTGCTGGCCGGTGCCGCGCTGGCGGCCCCCGCCGGCGATCTGCCCCTGATGCCCTGGCCCTCGCAGGTGGCGCGCCCCGCCGCCGAAGGGGCGCTGATCCTCAATAACACCCTTACCGTCAGCATCACCGGCGACGACCTCGGCGATGCCGTCGACCGTCTGCGCGGGCGTATCGCCCGCCAGACCGGCTGGGAGATGCTGCCCCAGCCGCCGGAGGTTAAAAATCCGACCATCGCGATCGTCATTGCGAAAAAGGTGCCGCCCGTGCCGCTCCCCGACAGCGACGAGCGCTATAAGCTGGTGGTCGATGAGAGCGGCGTGAAGCTCACCGCGAATACCCGCTTCGGCGCCCTGCACGGCATAGAGACGCTGCTGCAGCTGATCCATAATGGTCCGAACAATACCGCCATCCCTTACGTCACCATCGACGACGCGCCGCGCTTCCCCTGGCGCGGGCTGCTGCTCGACCCCGCCCGCCACTTTCTGCCGGTCGAGGACATCAAGCGGCAGATTGACGGCATGGCGGCGGCCAAGCTTAACGTCCTGCACTGGCACCTGACCGACGATCAGGGCTGGCGCTTCGCCTCCACCCGCTATCCGAAACTGCAGCAGCTGGCGAGCGACGGGCAGTACTACACCCAGGCGCAGATGAAAGAGGTGGTGCGCTACGCCGCCGAACGCGGCATCCGCGTGGTGCCGGAGATCGATATGCCGGGCCATGCCTCCGCTATCGCGGTGGCCTATCCGGAGCTGATGAGCGCTCCGGGCCCGTATCAGATGGAGCGCCGCTGGGGCGTGCTCAAGCCGGTGCTCGATCCGACCAAAGAGGCGACCTACGCCTTCGCCGAGGCGATGGTCAGCGAGCTGGCGGCCATTTTCCCCGACCCTTATCTGCATATCGGCGGCGATGAGGTGGACGACAGCCAGTGGAAAAATAACCCGGATATCCAGCGCTTTATGCGCGAGCACCGGCTGGCGGACAGCGGCGCCCTGCAGGCGTACTTTAACCGCCGTCTTGAAGCCATTCTGGAAAAGCACCACCGCCAGATGGTGGGCTGGGATGAGATCTACCATCCCGACCTGCCGAAGAGCATCCTGATCCAGTCCTGGCAGGGGCAGGACGCGCTGGCCGAGGTGGCGAAAAACGGCTACCGGGGCATTCTCTCCACCGGCTTCTATCTCGACCAGCCTCAGTACACCGCCTACCACTATCGCAACGAGCCGGTGCCGCAGGGGCTGGACGGCGTGGACAATATTGGTGAGACGGAGAGCGCCCAGAGCTGGAGCTTCTCGATGCCGCGCCTCAAGGGCAGCCCGGTTACCGGCAGCTTCACGCTGGTGAAGGGCAAGGACGAGTGGCGCGGCTTTATCGACTTCAGCGGCAAAACGCGCCGCGCGGTGCAGGACATCGAGTGGCTGACGCCGGACCAGGTGACCTTCACCGTTGATACCTGGATGGGCGAAACCCGGCCGGTGCTGAATATCCACGATGACCAGATTAAAGGCTACTTCCTGCTGGGCAATACCCGCTACCCGGTGACCGGCAGCAGCCTCGACGAGGTGCCGAAAGGCATTGCGCCGACGGTGCTCAGCGCGGAGCAGGAGAAAAATCTGCTCGGCGGCGAAGCGGCGCTGTGGAGCGAAAACGTGGTTGCCCCGGTGCTCGATATCCGCCTCTGGCCCCGCGCCTTCGCGGTGGCGGAGCGGCTGTGGTCGGCGAAGGACGTCAACGATACCGACAATATGTACCAGCGCCTGCAGGCCATCGACGGCTGGTCAACGGTCTCCGTCGGCCTGCAGCAGCATACCCAGCAGCTGGTGCAGTTCACCCGGCTGGCCAACGGCGGCGGAACGCTGCCGCTGCAGATCCTCGCCCAGGCGCTGGAGCCCGCCCACTACTACACCCGCCAGCACCTCAAGTTCCAGGCGGGCAACTACACCCAGCTTGAACCGCTGAACCGGCTGGCCGACGCCCTGCCGGCGGAGAGCAATACCGTGCGCGGCCTCGACCAGTGGGCGGATAACCTGATAAGCGATCCGGAGGACAACGAAAGCGCCGACGCCCTGCGTCACGTCTTCACCCGCTGGCAGAACAACACCGCCGACGTGATGCCGCTCACCGACGCCAGCTACCTGCTGTCCGCCATCAAGCCGGTGGTGCTGCAGGTGGACAAGCTGGCGGCGCTCGGCCTGCGCCTGACCGATCTGGTGGCGCGCCAGGGGACGCTGGATGACAAAGAGTATGCCTCCCTCCAGACCCAGCTGGACGAAGCGGCGAAAACCCAGGACGAGCTGGTGATTGCGGCGGTCTATCCGCTGGAGAAACTGCTGCGGGCAACGCGCATCGAGTAAGGATGTTTTCATAACTGCCGGGGGCGAGGCCAATCTTCCCCCGGCCATCGCTTCACGCTGACACCCGCCGCTTTTCAGGCTGGCTTCCCCCACTTTCCCTTCCCCGACAGCTTCACAATGATTTTTATTGTGAGCTTTATCATCCAATGCGCGATCTCTTATGTATTGCGTTAATAAAAAGTGATAACTAGTGATACATATTTTTAGTTTTTTGTTTTAAATATGTATCACCATTTGGTGCGGTGAGCCAATTTCCACTCACCGCGCCCACCTTTTCTTAGGCGGGGATCGGCGGCTCATCGGCTCTTTTCTTCCGGGTATTCGTGCCATCAGATCCTGAGTAATAACACAAATATCAATAAGATAAGGTAAGAGTATTATGGCGGGAAAATATGGTAAGGCTCTGTTTGTCTGTCTGTTTTTCGGGTTCAGCAAGGTGGCGATGGCAATTGATTTTGATGCCGGAGATTACACCGCAATGCCGGAGGGGACCAACCTCGGGCTGCTCTACTATACCCATGCGAAAAGCGGCTCTTATTATGCGGGAGGTCAGCAGGTAAAACATGATACAAGTCTGACGCAGGACGTCTCTATTCTTCGTATGATTCACTTCACTACTATCGGCGGTTTTACGGTCGATCCGCAGTTCCTGCTGCCGTTCGGGCGCGTCCACGGCAGGATGAGCGGCAACAGCATGGGAACGGCGCACGGTGTCGGGGATTTGATTCTGGCGTCGACGCTGTGGCTTTACAACAACCCATCTACCCGCACCTGGTTCGGGATCACCCCCTTTATCTATGTCCCTACCGGAAACTACAGTCATGACGATGCGCTGAACATGGGAGAGCACCGCTGGAAATATTCGCTGCAGGCGGCGTTTACCACGCCGATTGTCGAAAATCTGCTTTTTGATATCGGGGCGGACGCCACCTGGTTTGGCGATAACAACAATTATGGGGCGTCATCCAGCCGGCTTTCCGAGGGCACCCTGTATCAGGGGCAGGTTCACCTGCGCTACCAGCTGACGCCGGCGTTCGATATCAGAACGTCTTACTCAAAGCTCTGGGGAGGCAACACTTCCGTAGACGGCGTCAGCCAGGGCAAGCCGGGTGAACAGAAATACAGCGTCGGCGGGGCCTGGATGTTCGCGAGCAAAACGCAGCTCATGGCGACCTGGGGGCGCGATGCCAGCATAGATAACGGATTTAAGAACGAGAGCGTTTTTAATTTCAGAGTGATGCAAATGTTTTAAGGAAGCGTCACAGGAGCAATGAATCATGCGCAATATCATAAAAAAAGTGCGGGGATGCATCGCATTCATCGGCATTTTCACCTGCTTTCTCAGTACTATCGCATTTGCCGCCGCATCGGCACAGGAGGACACCGGGCGTGAGATTATCAATGCGGATAAGCGGCCGCAGGACTGGCTGACCTACGGACGTACCTATTCAGAACAGCGCTACTCGCCGTTAGACAGCATTAACGAACGCAACGTTGGCCAGCTTAAAATCGCCTGGTATCAGGATTTTGACACGAATCGCGGCCAGGAGGGCACGCCGCTGGTGGTTGATGGCGTGCTCTATGCCACCACGAACTGGAGTAAGGTCCGGGCCTATAAAGCCGATACCGGCGAGCTGCTCTGGCAATACGATCCGAGAGTGCCGGGCGATACTGCCGTGAGAGGATGCTGCGATACCGTCAATCGCGGGGCGGCTTACTGGAACGGTAAGATCATTATCGGCACCTTTGATGGCCGGCTGGTCGCGCTGAATGCGAAAACTGGCCAGCCAGTCTGGGAGGTCAATACGATCCCGCAGGACGCGCAGCTGGGGGATGTCCGCAGCTACATCGTGGACGGCGCGCCCCGGGTGGCGAAAGGCGTGGTGATTATCGGCAATGGCGGGGCGGAATTTGGCGCCAGGGGTTTTGTCTCCGGCTTTGATGCCGAAACCGGGAAACTCCGGTGGCGCTTTTTCACGGTGCCCGCGCCTGATAATAAACCGGATCGTGCGGTATCCGATGGCCCGCTCTCAACGCTTGCCTACAAAACTTGGGGGCCGGGCAATTGGGTAAAATCCGGGGGCGGCGGTACGGTGTGGGATGCCATTACCTACGATCCGCAAACCGATCTCGTCTATATTGGCGTCGGCAACGGTTCGCCCTGGAACTATAAACTGCGCTCCGGCGGCGTTGGTGATAACCTCTTCCTCGGCAGTATCGTCGCCCTGCGCCCCGAAACCGGGGAGTATGTCTGGCACTTTCAGGAGACGCCGCAGGATCAGTGGGACTTCACCTCCACGCAGCAGATCATGACCGCCGACATACTGCTGGATGGCAAGCCCCGCCACGTGGTGATGCACGCCCCCAAAAACGGCTTTTTCTATATTCTGGATGCGAAAACCGGCAAGTTTCTCTCCGCAAAAAACTACGTGGACGTTAACTGGGCGAAGGGCGTCGATCCGCAGACCGGACGTCCCAACACGGTTCCTGAGGCGCTCTATTCGCTGACCGGCAAGCCCTGGCTGAGTTTTCCGGGAGACTTAGGCGGCCACAACTGGCAGCCGATGGCCTACAGCCCTAAAACCGGCTATGTCTATATTCCGGCGCAGCAAATCCCGTTTAATTATGTCCCCGGCACCGACAGTAACATGAAGTCAAAGGGCCTGAACCTCGGTCTTGATATGTCAAAAATTGGCGCGCCGGATGATGCGAAAGTGAAAACGCAGTTTGCCGGGCTGCTGAAGGGCTGGCTGATCGCCTGGGATCCGGTGAAGCAGGCGCCGGCGTTCACTGTCGATCATCAGGGGCCGTGGAATGGCGGCGTTCTGGCGACGGCGGGCAATCTGGTTTTCCAGGGGCTCACCAACGGCTTGTTTAATGCCTACGATGCCCGGACCGGTAAACAGCTGTGGCAGATCCCGCTACAGAGTGCGGTGATGGCCGCGCCGATCGCCTACGCCGTCAACGGCAAGCAGTATATCGCGGTAGAGGTAGGCTTGGGCGGCATCTACCCGCTGTTAATGGGCGGCATGGCGCGCACCGGCGGCTGGACGGTCAATAAATCGCGTTTAGTGGTCTTTTCGCTGGATGGCGATAAGCAGCTGCCGCCGGTGAATAAAAAAGGCTTTCTGCCGGTGAAGCCGCCGCACGATTTCGACGCAGCGCAGGCGAAAGCCGGTTACGCCCACTATATGGATTACTGCGCGGCCTGCCACGGCGACAACGGTGAATCGGGCGGCGTCTTGCCCGACCTTCGCTGGTCAGGCGCCATTCGCGATCCGGACGCGTTTTATCGCGTGGTCGGAGACGGCGCGCTGACGGCTTACGGCATGGTGGGCTTTAAGGATGCCATGACGCCGCAGCAGATCGAGACGATTCGCCAGTTCCTGGTCGGACGCGCCGGTGCGACCTACGATCGGGAAGTGAAAGCCCGCGAGAATCAGCAGCAGATCCCCGGCCAGATAATCATTGGCCCTGATTTTTCTCAGGGAGGTGTGCAATGAGGCGCCTTCTCTTTACCCTGACTCTCCTCAGCCTGACGTCGGCCGGCGCCGCGCTGGCGGACGATGAACAGCAGCTGATTCAGAAAGGCGAATATCTGGCGCGGGCCGGGGACTGCGTCGCCTGCCATACCCGCATTCACGGTAAACCTTTCGCCGGCGGGCTGGCCATTAAGTCCCCGGTCGGGGTCATTTATTCCACGAACATTACCCCCGATAAGCGCGACGGTATTGGCGCCTATACGCTGGATGAATTCAGCCAGGCGGTACGGCGCGGGATTCGCAAGGACGGCTCCGCGCTCTATCCGGCGATGCCCTATCCGAGCTACTCCCGGCTCAGCGATGACGATATTGCCGCCCTGTACGCCTACTTTATGCATGGCGTGAAAGCGGAAGCCGTCGAAAATAAAGAGGCGGACATCCCGTGGCCGCTGTCGATGCGCTGGCCGCTGAGCCTGTGGCGCATGACCTTCGCACCGGATGCCGCGCCTTTCGATGCCAGCAAGTATCCCGATGCTACCGTCGCCAGAGGCGCCTATCTGGTGCAGGGCTTAGGGCACTGCGGCTCCTGCCATACGCCGAGAGGCTTTGCCCTTCAGGAGCAGGCGCTTGATGAGACGCAGGGAGAGGCGTGGCTGGCCGGCGGGTCGGTCATCGACGGCTGGTCGGTCCCCTCGCTGCGCGGGGATAACGATAACGGGCTGGGGCGCTGGTCTGTCGGGGAACTGGCGCACTATCTTAAAACCGGGCGTACGGATAACACTGCCGCCTTTGGCGCGATGAGCGATGTTGTCAGCTGGAGTACCCGATACCTTACCGATGCCGATCTTCATGCGATGGCGCGCTATCTGAAAACCCTTCCTGCCGGGCCGTCGCCGGCAGAGAAAGCCGCTCCCCCGCCGGCTGCGGTTGCCCGGGCCGGGGAGCAGGTTTATATGGATAACTGCGCGATGTGTCACGGCCGTCAGGGGGAGGGCATCGCCCGCATGTTCCCGAAGCTGAGGCAAAACTCGGTGGTAACCGGGCCGCTGCCTGATTCGCTGGTAAAGATCATTCGCGAAGGCGCGACCCTGCCCGCTGACAACTGGGCGCCCTCTACGGTCAGTATGCCCGCCTATGCGAACACGCTGAGCGCACAGCAGACCGCCGATCTGGTTAACTATTTGCGCAGCGCGTGGGGCCATCGCAGCGCCGCGGATATCACCGCGCGCGATGTTGAGAAGATGGCGGCCGCGCACGGAAGCGGCAACGATAATACGACGGGCTGGCTGATGATGGAGGCGCAGCCTTACGGCAAGCACTGGACCTTCCAGATGGAAAGCCACGCCGAGGCGCAAGATCCGGCGAAATAGCGCGCCGGTCGTCGGGACGCGAAACCACACTCCCTGGCCGCAGGTCAGGGAGTGTGCCGCTAAGGAGACGGGGCGTTAGCGACGGACCGCAATCGCCTCGATTTCAATCTTCACGTCTTTCGGCAGGCGGGCCACTTCCACGCAGGAGCGGGCCGGGAAGCTGGCGTTGTGCTCAGTGAAGAAGGCTTCGTAAGTGGCGTTCACGGTGGCGAAATCGTTGAGATCTTTAACGAAAACGGTGGTTTTCACGATATCGCCCACTTTCAGACCGGCGGCCTCAACGATAGCCTGCACGTTTTCCAGCGACTGGCGGGCCTGGGCGGCAATGTCGTCGGCAACAGCGCCGGTTTTCGGATCGACCGGGATCTGGCCGGAGGTAATGATCATGCTGCCGAGGTCAACGCCCTGCACGTAAGGACCAATGGCTGCCGGTGCCTTTTCTGTCGCGATACTTTTGCTCATTATTTTCTCCTTGATGACAGTAGGTTATTGATTAAGGTACCCGGCCATTATAGGAGGCCGGGGATCCGATACAACCTAATTAGTTCGCCAGCACCACGTTATGAGAAAACGCCTTCTCGCAGTATTTGCATTTCAGCGCAATATCCTGCTCGCGCTTTTTAACGCTGAAGCTCGACGCCACCGGCTCGGCGTGGCTGATGCAGTTGCTGTTCGGGCAGACCAGCACGCCGTCGATGCGCTCCGGCAGCGCCGGGCGGGATTTGCCGACCACCTCGTAGTTATCGATCCGGTTTACCGTCGCCTGCGGGGCGTACAGCGACAGCTGGTTGACCTGCTCGTCGGTGAGGAAGGTATTTTCGATCTTAATCAGATCCTTGCGGCCCATCTCGCCGGAGGGCAGGTTGAGGCCGATGGTAATGCGCTGATCGGTTTCGGTCAGCTTGAACAGGGTCAGCAGCTTAAAGCCGACCTGGGCCGGAATGTGATCGATGACGGTGCCGCGCTTGATGGCTTCGACCTGCAGTTTATTATCGTGCGTCATTGTTGTTTTCCCCCTTACAGAGCCAGATCGCGGTTAAGAACCAGTGCCAGGAGCGCCTGGCGGGCGAAGATGCCGTTGCCCGCCTGCTGGAAGTACCAGGCGTGCGGCGTCTTATCGACATCGGTGGTGATCTCGTCGATGCGCGGCAGCGGGTGCAGCACCTTCATGTTGCCGCGCGCGCCTTCCAGATCGGCGGCGCGCAGGACGAACTGCGCTTTGACGTTGGCGTACTCGGACGGATCCAGGCGCTCTTTCTGCACCCGGGTCATGTAAAGAATATCCACTTCGCCCATCACCTCATCAAACGAACCGTGCAGGCTCCAGGCGATGCCCTTCTCGTCGAGCATATCGAGGATGTACTGCGGCATCGCCAGCGCGTCCGGGGCGATAAAGTAGAAGCGGTTGCCGTTAAATTTCGCCAGCGCCTGGGTCAGGGAGTGGACGGTGCGGCCATATTTCAGGTCGCCGACCATCGCCACGTTGAGGTTTTCCAGCCGCCCCTGAGTTTCCTGAATGGTAAACAGATCCAGCAGCGTCTGGGTCGGATGCTGGTTGGAGCCGTCGCCGGCGTTGAGCACCGGCACGCCGCCGGAAAACTCGGTCGCCAGGCGCGAGGCGCCCTCCTGCGGGTGACGCATCACGATGGCGTCCACGTAGGTGCTGATAACAGAAATGGTGTCGGCCAGGGTCTCGCCTTTTTTGCCAAGCGACGTGTTGGCGCTGTCGGAGAAACCGACCACGCTTGCGCCGAGGCGGTGCATGGAGGTCTCAAACGACAGGCGGGTGCGGGTCGATGCCTCAAAGAAGCAGCTGGCAATGACCTTATGCTTAAGCAGCTCCGGCTGCGGGTTAGCTTTCAGTTTTGCGGCCGTCGCCAGCACCAGTTCAAGGTCTTCGCGGCTGAGATCGTTTATTGAGATGATGTGTTTGTGATACAGCGGATTAGCCATGTCTATCTCCTGACGCCAGGGCAAAAAAAAGCCCCTTTTAAAAAGGGGCTTAAGAATTTGGGAATGCAGCGGAAAGAAAAACGGCAGGCCGGCGTCTGCTTTCAGACGCGGTAAGACAGAATGTCGAACGCTATTGACCATACTTCCTCCCGGCAAATCGACGGCGATTATACGCAGCCAGCGGCGACGATCAAGCGATTATTTAAGCAGCGGCTATCGTTTGCGCGCGCTCCCTGCGCGGCAGGATTGAGCAGGCCTGCCGCCGCGATTAAATCTCCAGCGCCAGCCGGGTGCCCTGGGCAATCGCCCGCCGGGCGTCCAGCTCGGCGGCTACATCGCAGCCGCCGATCAGGTGCAGCGGCCTGCCGACGGCGCGCAGCGGCTCCGCCAGCTCGCGCCTCGGCTCCTGGCCCGCGCAGAGGATGACGTTATCCACCGCCAGCAGCTGCGGCTCGCCGTCAATGAATACGTGCAGGCCGGCGTCGTCGATCTTCTGATAGCTGACCGCCGGGATCATTTTCACGCCGCGCGCCAGCAGGGTAGTGCGGTGGATCCAGCCGGTGGTTTTCCCCAGCCCGTCGCCGGGTTTGCTGGCCTTGCGCTGCAGCATCACTATCTGGCGCGGGCTTTTCGGCTGCTGCGCGCCCCCGGGCCGCAGGCCGCCCGGCTGCCGCAGGCTGGTATCAATCCCCCACTCGGCGCAAAACTCGGCGATATTCTGGCGGGTGGCGTCCCCCGACTGGCTCAGGTACATCGCGGTATCGAAGCCGATGCCGCCGCAGCCGATAATCGCCACCCGCTCGCCGACCGGCTTTTTATCACGCAGCACATCGAGATAGGTCAGCACCTTCGGGTGCATAATGCCCTCAATGGCGGGCAGGCGCGGCTCAATGCCGGTGGCGAGAACAGTCTCGTCGAAGGCGGCCAGATCTTCCGCGCCGACCCGCTGGCCGAGCCGCAGTTCGACGCCGGTCAGCTCCAGCATACGGCGGAAGTAGCGCAGGGTTTCATAGAACTCCTCTTTGCCGGGGATCTGCTTAGCGATATTAAACTGACCGCCTATTTCTGCGGCAGCGTCGAACAGCGTCACGGCGTGGCCGCGCGTCGCCGCGTTGACGGCGAACGCCAGCCCCGCCGGTCCGGCGCCGACCACCGCCAGCGCCTTTTTGCGCGCCGCCGCCCGCAGCTGCATTTTGGTTTCGTGGCAGGCGCGGGGGTTGACCAGGCAGGAGGTCACTTTTCCGGCAAAAACCTGGTCCAGGCAGGCCTGGTTGCAGCCGATGCAGGTGTTGATCTCGTCGGCGCGGCCGCTCTGCGCCTTGGAGAGCAGCTCGGGATCGGCGAGAAACGGCCGCGCCATCGACACCATATCGGCATCGCCGCGGGTGAGAATATCGTCGGCCACCTGCGGATCGTTGATGCGGTTAGTGGTAATAAGCGGTATTGAGACATGGCCCTTTAGCTTGCGGGTCACCCAGCTGAACGCGCCGCGCGGCACCGCCGTGGCGATGGTCGGCACCCGCGCTTCGTGCCAGCCGATGCCGGTATTGATAAGGGTGGCGCCCGCGGCTTCAATCGCCTGCGCCAGCTCCACTACCTGGTCAAAATCGCCGCCGCCCTCCACCAGATCGAGCATCGACAGGCGGTAGATAATAATGAACTCTTCGCCGACGCGGCTGCGCACGGCGCGCACTACCTCAACGGCAAAGCGCATGCGGTTGGCCCAGCTGCCGCCCCAGCGGTCTTCGCGCCGGTTGGTGCGCGCGGCGAGAAATTCGTTAATCAGGTAGCCCTCCGAGCCCATCACCTCCACGCCGTCGTAGCCCGCCTCCTGCGCCAGCCGGGCGCAGCGGGCGAAGTCGTCAATCAGCGTCACGATCTCCTCATCGCTCAGGGCCTGGGGCGCAAAGCGGTTAATCGGCGCCTGGATCGCGGAGGGCGCCACCGGTTTGGGCTGGTAGCTGTAGCGGCCGGTATGCAGGATCTGCAGGGCGATTTTGCCGCCGGCCTGGTGCACCGCGTCGGTGACCGGGCGGTGGTGCGCCAGCTGGCTGGCGTCGTTGAGCACCGCGCCGCCCGCCATCGTCACGCCGGAAAGCGCGGGCGCCACGCCGCCGGTGACAATCAGCGCCACGCCGTGGCGGGCGCGCTCGGCGTAAAAGGCCGCCAGCCGCTCTGTACCGTCCGGACGCTCCTCAAGTCCGGTGTGCATCGAGCCCATCAGCACGCGATTTTTCAGGGTGGTAAACCCCAGGTCGAGGGGGGCAAACAGCGACGGATAGCTCATCATTATCTCTTCCGGTATGTAAAATAATTGTTATGTGGTCCGATGAGTTTACTGTAGCGATCGCGCGGCAAAAGGGAAAAGGGGCGTGCGGTGATTGTGATGGGAGTCAAAGATTAACGCTGAGGGGCAGCGCCACCCGCGGGGCGTGGCGCTGAAGGTCTTACGGCTGCTTGCCTATATAGGCCAGAATGCCGCCGTCAACGTACATGACGTGGCCGTTGACGAAATTCGAGGCGTCTGAGGCGAGGAAGATCGCCGCCCCGGCGAGATCGTCAGGATTGCCCCAGCGCCCGGCGGGCGTTTTGGAGACGATAAACTGATCGAACGGATGGCGGCTGCCGTCGGCCTGCGGTTCGCGCAGGGGAGCGGTCTGCGGGGTGGCAATATAGCCGGGGCCGATGCCGTTACACTGAATGTTTTGCCCGCCGAATTCAGCGCAGATATTTTTGGTCAGCATCTTCAGGCCGCCCTTGGCGGAGGCGTAGCCGACCACGGTTTCGCGGCCCAGCTCGCTCATCATCGAGCAGATATTGATAATCTTGCCGTGGCCCTTTTTAATCATCGACGGCAGGACAGCCTTTGCCATGATGAACTGCCCGGTAAGGTCAATATCAATGATTTTGCGGTAATCGGCCGCCGTGGTTTCTAACATCGGCTTACGCTGAATGATACCGGCGTTATTGACCAGGATATCAATCACGCCGACTTCCTCTTCAATGCGCCTGATGTGCTCAGCCACCGCCTGCTCGTCGGTAATATCGAAGAGATAGCCGCGGGCATGAATTCCCGCTTCGCGATAGGCCGCCAGCCCTTTATGCAGATTCTCTTCCACCACGTCATTAAAGACGATGGTCGCGCCTGCGCCGCTGAGCGCTTTCGCAATCTCAAAACCGATGCCGTAGGATGCGCCCGTCACCAGGGCAACTTTATCTTGCAGAGAAAACAGCGTGAGAAAAGACATTCTGACTCCAGTCAATGGTATTCGTCGTTATTGTTAATTTAAAAATTACCGCCGGTGATGTGCTGATGGCGCGCAGCGGCCTGTCGTTTAACCCTCAGTGGCCGAAAGAACATAACAAACGCAGGGTCTCTGTACAGTGATCGTAATCACGCAAAGTGAATAATTAAAACGATGTTTCATTTTGAGTGAAAGAGGGTTGTGAGATACTGCTTTACGCTGCGGCGGTGCGGAGAGCGGGCAAGAGACGTTGAATACAAGCAGGCTCCGGGAAGCCTGCCGTGCCACCTAACTTAGCAGTCCCGTCGCCAGAAAGGCTTCCAGCGCGCGGCGATCTTCACCGCCGATGGCCTGCAGCGGGAACGGTAGGGCGGGCGCGGCGGCGACGCCCATGATCTCCGCGGCGGCGGCCACCACCCGCAGGCTGCCGTGGGCATCAAACAGCGCCCACAGCGGCGCCAGCGCCTCTTCGCCGCGCGGATCGCCGCGCCGGGCGGCCCGCGTCATCGCCAGACAGACCCGGGGAAACAGCCCGCCGAGTACCGAAAACCAGACGTCAAATCCGGCCGCCAGCGCGGCGGGAGACTGCCTGTCGCCGCTGACGCCGAGCGCGACGCCTGCAGGCAGGCGCGTCCGTAATTCGGCGGCAAACCCGGCTTTATTCGCCGGGAGGCGGTTGAGCTTGATCGCGCCGACGCCGGGCAGGCGCGCGACCTGGGTAAGCAGCTCGTCGCTGAAGGTAAACCCGGTGGTCGGGACGTTTTCATAGACGCACAGCGGAACGGAGAGGGCGGCAGTAACGCGCTCGTAAAGGCGAAAGGCTTCGTCCTGGGTCGGCGTCTGGTAGCTGACCGGCGCGAGCATCACGCCGCTGACCCCCGCGCGCTGGGCGTCGTCGGCCAGGTACAGGATGTCATCAAGGCGCAGAGCGCCGATGCTGACCATCACCGGCGTGTCGCCGGCGTTCTCTACCGCGAGGCGGGTAATGCGGGCCCGCTCTTCGCGGGTCAGGTAGGCGTAGCTGCCGGTTGAGCCGAGTACGCCCAGAGCATCCACCCCGGCATCGGTAAGCCTGGCCAGCAGCGCCGTAAAGGCGGCTTCATCAATGTGCTGGTCGCGCAGCGGGGTCAGCGGGAAGGCGCAGACTCCCTGAAAAAGGTTCTTAGCCATGGAGGTCCTTGAGCGATAAAAAAACAAAGCCCGGCGATAGTGGCTATCACCGGACTTTCAGACGACTATCTTCAGGCCTGCTCCACGGAGACCCTGAGGGCGGCCAGCGCGGTGCGCGCGGCTTTCAGCACCTGTTCACACTGCTCGATGGTCAGCGTCAGCGGCGGTTCAACGCGGATGGTTTTGGCATTGTTGAGCGTACCGGCAACCAGCACCTTCTGGCGGAACATTTCGCTCGCGAAGGTATAGCCGATTTCGTTATCAACAAACTCTATCGCCATCAGCATCCCCTTGCCGCGCGCTTCCTGGATAAGATCCGGGTATTCGCGCGCCAGCTGGCGGAAGCCGTCCAGCAGCATGTCGCCTTTCTGCTCCGCCTGGGCGGGCAAATTTTCTTCCAGCAGCAGGTTGATGGTCGCCAGCGCCGCCGCACAGGCCAGCGGGTTGCCGCCGAAGGTGGTGGTGTGCAGGAACGGGTTATCGAACAGCACCGAGAACACCTCTTCCGTCGCCACCGTGGCGCCAATCGGCATTACGCCGCCGCCGAGCGCCTTCGCCAGGCACAGGATGTCCGGATGGACGTTTTCGTGTTCGCAGGCGAACATTTTGCCGGTACGGCCCATGCCGGTCTGCACCTCGTCGAAAATCAGCAGGGCGCCAAACTCGTCGCACAGCTTACGCACGGCGGGGAGATAGCCCTGCGGCGGCAGGATCACGCCGCCTTCACCCTGAATAGGCTCAAGGATCACCGCCGCGACGTCATCGCCGGTCTTCTTACATTCGCTCAGCACGCTGCGCATGGCGCTGATATCGCCAAACGGCACGTGGCGGAAGCCCGGCAGCAGCGGCATAAACGGCTTGCGGAAGGTGGATTTTGCGGTGGCCGACAGGGCGCCCAGCGATTTGCCGTGGAACGCGCCGCTGGTGGCAACGAAGGTAAATTTACCGCGCGGAGCCTGGTAGGCTTTCGCCAGCTTCAGCGCCGCCTCAACCGATTCGGTGCCGCTGTTGCAAAAGAAGCTGTACTTCAGTTTGCCGGGCGTCAGCGCCGCCAGGGTCTTAGCCAGCATGGCCCGCAGCGGGTCAAGCATTTCCTGGCTGTGAAGCGGTTGTTTATTGAGCTGATTCTGTACGGCGGATACCACTGCTGGATTACGGTGCCCCACGTTAAAGATGCCGAAGCCACCCAGGCAGTCAAGGAACTCCTGCCCCTGGGTGTCGACAAGCGTATTGAGACCTCCCGCCTGCCATTCTACGGCTCCGTAATCCCCGCCGGCGGTTACAGATTTGCGATACTCAAGAAACCCCGGATTCACATGTTCTTTAAAGTACTCTCGCACCTCCTGATTGAGGGCTTTCATCTCATCATGGTCAAGCTCGCGCTTTTCAATGAGGTTCAGTGCGTGTGCGCTGCAGGCTAACGCCGAGGCGCTGGAAGGTAACCTGTTCAAAATATTCTCCTTGCCATCGCGTATCACATGATACTGATTTAAGTATTGCAGGGTTTACGCCAGTGAGAAGGGGGGCGATAAAATCGGGATAAACGCCAGGATGAAACATCAAGACACAGTATTTTATCATTTTGAGAACATTCTGCTGCGTGTTTACTCCTGCAGCCGCTAGCGGGGGACGTTCACTATTTTGAACGGTTTGCCTCATTCCGGTGCGTAAATGCACCAGGATGAGGCATCAGCAGAATATACGGTGCATCACTCCAGGCGGGAAATGGCCATTGCGGCCCGATCGATGATGGTGATGATTTTTTTTAGCTGTGCGTCGTCGATGGGGCGATGGTTGATTCGCAGATCGAGTACGGCTTTAAAATTCTCCAGCGCCCGCTTCATCTGCGGATCCTTGCGCAGCGCGTGGCCAACCTGCTTTGCCTGCAGGCGCTGGGCTATCAGGTCAAGCTGCGGGCGATTCTCGTCCAGCACCCGGCGCCCCTCTTCGCTGATGGCGATGCGCTTGCGCCCGCCCTCTCCAACGTCAATGGTCACCAGCGCCTGATCCTGCAGCAGTTCGAGCGTCGGATAGATAACGCCGGGACTGGGGCTGTAGTGGCCGTGGGTCAGGCCCTCTATCTCTTTAATCAGCTCATAGCCGTGGCTGGCGCGACGGTTGAGAAGCTCCAGCAGCACCAGCCGCAGCTCTCCGTGTCCAAAGAAGCGCTGGCGGCGGGAGCCGTGGCGGTCGGCGGTTACGTCATGCTGTTTCATGGGAAAACTCTTTTATATAGATATATCTAATCTATATCTAAAAGTGGAAGAGAGGCAAATAATTAAAAATTGAATTTATAATTAGTTGATATTTAATGTTTTATTTATGTTTCCTGTCATTGCCTGCGCTATATCAAAAAAAACTTGCTTTCTGTACAGATAGCAATCATTATCATTCTCATCAGTTTTAGATATATCTATTTATTGTGCGAGGTCTTTCCATGACAACGAGTCAACAGCAAACAAAATATCCCCAGCGCGTGCGCAACGAACTGCGCTTTCGCGAACTTACCGTGCTGCGGGTGGAGCGCGCGGGCAGCGGATTCCAGCGCATCGTACTGGGCGGCGAGGCGCTGGAAGGCTTTACCTCGCAGGGTTTTGACGATCACACCAAGCTATTCTTCCCGCAGCCGGGCGTGCGCTTCACGCCGCCGGAGGTCACGGACGAAGGTATTGTCTGGGCCGACGGCCCGCGCCCGGCCAGCCGCGACTATACGCCGCTGTTCGATGCCGCCCGCGGGGAGTTGACCTACGACTTCTTTATTCACGACGGCGGCGTGGCCAGCGACTGGGCGATGGGGGCAAAGGTCGGCGATACGCTGACCATCGCCGGGCCGCGCGGATCGCTGGTGGTGCCGGAAGATTACGCCTGGCAGCTGTACGTCTGCGATGAGTCCGGCATGCCGGCGCTGCGCCGCCGCCTTGAGGGGCTGCAGAAGCTGTCAGTTCGTCCTGAAGTGAAAGCGATCGTCACCGTTGCCGACGCGGCGTGTCAGGACTATCTCGCCGACTGCGGGTTTGCGATTACGTGGATAGTCGGCCACGATGAGGCGGCCATTGTCCGGGCGCTGGCGGCGGTTAGCGTACCGGCGGAGGATTACTTTATCTGGATGACCGGAGAGGGCAGCGTGGTGAAAAATGTGGTGGACGGTTTTGTCACCGACGCCATTAATCCGCATCTGGTTCGCTCCCAGGCCTACTGGCATCGTAAGTAGCGGACAGTTCGTGGGGGACTCATGGCCCCCACGAATCGATCGCTTTGCTTAATTATGGCGATATTATTATTCATTTTTATTTATGTATTAAAGGCTGCCCGGCCACTTGCCTGCAAATAACCTCGCTATTAACAGGGAAACCCTGCCTCCTACAAATCATTACAAAACTCGATGCGAAATATAACTCTCAGGCTTTAATTTTTATTCAATGTACGTTATCGTCAGCACTTACTTTTTTGATAATGAAATTAATACTGCAAAATAAGCTTGTGAATTATATGCTTATCATTGTGCCTTTCATTATTTGACAAGGTGAGGCTTGTTGTCTATACCCACTCATTAATTTGGCATTCTCAAAAATAACCACTACCCTGATATGGCTATGATGGTAATGAGCTATGCTGTATTTAATGTTGCGGACCGAATTATGGGTCCAATTAACAAGTCCCATCTCTATTTCAACCAGAGGAAATAAAATGACTAAGCCTTATGTACGTCTTGATAAAGACAACGCCGCCGTACTGCTTGTTGACCATCAGTCTGGCCTGATCAACATTACCCGTGACTTCAACCCCGACCAGCTGAAAAACCGCGTTATCGGCCTCGGTCACTTGGCCAAGTTCTTCAATCTGCCGGTTGTACTGACCACCAGCTTCGAAAACGGCCCGAACGGCCCTATCGTGCCTGAACTGGTTGAGCTTTTCCCGGACGCGCCGTTCATCGCCCGCCCGGGTCAGATCAACGCCTGGGACAACGAAGACTTTGTCAAAGCCGTAAAGGCAACCGGCAAGAAACAGCTGATCATCGCCGGCGTCGTAACCGAAGTCTGCGTGGCGTTCCCGACCCTGTCCGCGCTGGCTGAAGGCTATGAAGTCTTTGTTATTGCTGACGCTTCCGCGACTTTCGATGAAATCTCCCGTCAGGCTGCACTGGACAGAATGCAGGCCGCAGGCGCGCAGATCCTGACCTGGTTCGCCGCCGCCGGTGAGCTGCAGCGCGACTGGCGTAACGACATGGAAGGCTTTGCCGGTATTCTGGGGCCGCACATCGCGCCATACTCCAACCTGATTCAGAGCTTCGTTCGCGCTCAGGAAGAAGCAAAGAAGAACTAATTCCGCGCGATCCGGCAGGAAAGGATTCCTGCCTTTACGTAATATCCCCACACTTCATGCCTTTATTTTCCGCATTCTTTTAATAATTAAAATATCTCCGTAAAGTTCCGGCGTTACATTCTGCTGGCGGAAAATAATGACGTTCAAATTTTTACTGCGTCATTTAATAAGAACATCAATAAATTTGAGAATTCTGCGCCAATATTTATCAGCGCTAGTTTTTTATGCTTATTTTTTGCACCTGCCTGCCTAATTAAAAATTTAAAACCGCGCGTTTCCCTCTAGCATGTTGGTTCTAATAAAAAAACGAAACAGGGGTTGGTAATGAGTGAGTATGTGGCCGCCGGCAATGGCGCGGAGACCGTCCATCGGCCTTTTCAGCAACAGGATCTGGCGGCAAGAATTGACGCCCTTCCGGCGTCGGCAGGGCTGTGGAAATTTATTATTCTGCTGTCGCTGGGCGGCTTTTTTGAACTGTACGATCTCTTTCAGACCGGCTATATCAGCGGCGGGCTGGTGGCCGACGGTATTTTTCACCTCGGCGCCGCGGGCGTGTTCGGCGTTGCGGACCAGGCGGCGTTTGCCTCGGCGACCTTTCTGGGCCTGTTTGTCGGCGCCAGCCTGCTGAGCCCGTGGGCCGACAGGATCGGGCGGCGGGCGACCTTTATGTACGCTCTGCTCTGGTACGGGCTGTTTTCGCTGCTGATGGCCTTTCAGCATCAGGCCGAGTGGGTGATTTTCCTGCGCTTTATGGTCGGCATCGGCCTCGGCGTGGAGCTGGTGACAATTGATACCTATCTTTCCGAATGGGTGCCCGCGCACCTGCGCACCCGCGCCTTCGCCTTTGCTTTCTTTATCCAGTTTTTATCGGTGCCGGCGGTGGCCCTGATGTCGTGGTGGCTGGTGCCGCAGACGATTCTTGGCCTCAGCGGCTGGCGCTACGTGGTGATTATTGGCGCCGTGGCGTCGCTTATCATCTGGGTGGTGCGCAAGGGGCTGCCCGAATCTCCCCGATGGCTGCTGCAGCAGCGGCGCTTTCAGGAGACCCGGCAGGTGATGGCGGAGATGGAGCGGCGCTGCGGCGTCAGCGCCGCCGCCGATTTCCCGGCCAGCAGCGAGGCCGCCTCGCTTGAGCCGGTCCACGGCCGCTTTAAAGATATCTGGTCTCCGCGCTACCGCGGGCGGACGATGATGCTGGTGGTGATGAACTTCTTTCAGGCCATCGGCTTTTTTGGCTTCGGTAACTGGCTGCCCGCGCTGCTGTCGGGCAAGGGGGCGTCGGTGACCCACAGCCTGCTGTACGCCTTCTTTATTACCCTGGCCTATCCATTAGGCGCGCTTATCTGCAGCCGCTACGCCGACCGGATGGAAAACAAATGGCAGATCGTACTCTCCTGCCTGACAACGGTGGTATTTGGCACGCTGTTCGCCATGCAGAGCAATCCCGCCTGGCTCATTCTGTGCGGCTTTTTCATCACCTGGTCTAACGCCTGGCTGACCTACAGCTACCACTCCTATCAGTCGGAGGTGTTTCCGACCCACATCCGCGCCAGGGCGGTCGGCTTTTGCTACTCCTTCAGCCGCCTGTCGACGGTGTTCAGCAGCATCATCATTGGGCTTATCCTGCAGTACAGCGGCGCCAGCAGAGCCATCGCCTTTATCGTAGTGAGTATGCTTATCGTGATGCTGACCATCGGTATTTTCGGGCCGAAAACCCGCGGCGTGGATCTGGAGGATATCTAACCGGTCAGTCAGCCGGCGGCCGCAGCAGCGTGCCGCCGCAGGCGCGCACCAGCGCGTCGACTGCCTGAGGCGTCTCCTCGTCGACGTCGACAATCACCAGCGCGCTGCCGGTCCCAACGTTTGCCAGCAGCGACTGGATAACGCCGCCGTCGAGGGCGCCGTCAAAGGCATCGCGAAACGCGCCCAGCAGCGCGCCGAGCGAGGCGCCGGTAAACGCCCCCGCCGGGCCCGCCAGCAGGCCGATAAGGCCGCCGATAGCCGCGCTGCTAACGGTGCCCAGCAGCGGCCTGTCTTTCTCTTTCAGAACCTCAAGCGCGCCGCTGGCATTTTTATACAGCGCCGCCCCGGCGTGGATCACGAAGGGGCTGTCGGCGTCTCTCGATAGCGCCTTTAGCGCCTGGCTCACATCGTAGGCCTGATTCTTATCCGACAACATGGCAACGAGTATCTTGCGACTCATGAGTTTAACCCTTTGATATGCCTGTCGTTCAGCGTCAGACAGGCGCATACGCTTTTCGATATTGTAGCGGGGTTTTGCCCATATTTTTGCGAAAGCAGGTAATAAACCAGGCATATTCAGGGAAACCGACCCGTTCTGCGATCTCCCGCACGGAGAGCGGCGTATGCAGCAGCAGATCGCAGGCCTGGCGAATGCGCCGCATCATCAGGTACTCCTGAATGGTACCGCCGGTTTCACTGTGAAAGCGCCGGGAGGTGTGGCCCCGCGAACAGCCCATCTCGCGGGCGATCTCCTCCAGCGAGCAGCGCTGGTGAAAGTGGCTCTCGATCCAGCGGATGACCGAGGCCGAAAAGGTGTTGTGCCCCCGGACGACCTCCTGGTGGGGCAGCAGGCTGAGCAGCTGCATGATCAGAAACGCGCTGTCGCTGATGCTGAAGGAATCGCTTTTGCTCAGCGTTTCAAAGCGCGCGAGCAGCGCCTCGATCATCGGCTGCTCCGCCTCAACGTCGAAGACCCGCGCCCTCTCGCCGTGGCCGCACAGATGGTGCAGCAGCATCTGCTGGCGCGGAAAATCGCGCAGGTACTGTTCGATAACGAGCCGGTCAAAGTGCAGGGTCGTGCGGTGGTAGAGGTTGCGCTCATCCTGCTCGACAAACACTTTGTGGATTTTACCCGGCGGAAAAATAAACACCCGACCGGGCTTGACGGTGTACTGCTGATTCTCCATCAGCGCCACGCCGACTCCCTGAGAAATAGAGAGGATCTCCACGCACTGGTGCCAGTGGTAGTAGTTGGCCGGCATGTTTTTCATGCGGTTGAAATAGATCGACTTGTCGTTGAGGCTGATTTTTTCCAGGTAGCTGCCGTCGGCCGCCTGAGGGCTTCGGTTACTCATGAACGGACCCGTAAGGTTAACAAACTTAAATTTTTATCACCGGAGTGAAACTTTAACGCCAGATCGGCCTGAAATGTTGTTCATCATCGCGTGGTTAGTTTAGAAATACGACGATTGTCACATTTACGTTACCGATGGACTCCCTATCATATATCCGCAACAAGGAATGAAACGGGGTTTCAAAATGCGGACAAGAGAAGAGTATTGCCAGATTGCCGAACGGTGGTTAACCGACGCGCTGCCCTGGCTCACCCGGGGAAACACGCGGCTTAACGCCGGTGAAACGGCGGCGACCTACCCGGCCGACGTCGCGGGTATGGAGGGCTTTATACGCCTGCTGTGGATCCTGGTACCGCTGCTCGGCGGCGGCGAGGCCGGGCAACTGCGCGATACCTTCGTTGACGGCATTCGCCGCGGTACCGATCCCCACTCTCCGGACTACTGGGGCGATCTGGCGGATAACGATCAGCGCCTGGTTGAGATGGCGGCCTTCGGCATCGCGCTGTCCATGCCCGGTGCCGGCCTGTGGTCCGCGCTCAGCGCGGATGAGCAGCAAAATCTGCAGCGCTGGCTCAATCAGAGCACCGGCGTCAGCATGCCGGATAACAACTGGCACTTCTTTCCGGTGCTGGTGCAGGTCGGCCTCAAGTGCGCGGGCTGCCGTTACGACATGGCGGTGATTGACCATCACCTTACCGCTCTTGAGTCTTTCTGGCTGGGCAACGGCTGGTACTGCGACGGCCACGGTAAGCCGCGCGACTACTACATCTCCAGCGCCTTTCATTTCTACAGCCTGCTCTACGCCCACTTTATGCAGGACATCGATCCGGCGCGGGCGCTCTGCTACCGCCAGCGTGCCCGCCAGTTTGCCCAGGATTACGTGCACTATTTTACCGCCGGGGGCAGCGCCGTGCCTTTTGGCCGCAGCCTGATCTACCGTTTCGTGCAGGTGGCGTTCTGGAGCGCCGCCGCCTTTACCGGGCTGGACGTCTTCCCCATGCCGGTGCTCAAGGGGCTGATCCTGCGTCATCTCGACTGGTGGCTTGAGCAGCCCTTTATCAGCCGCGACGGCCTGTTCAGCCTCGGCTACACCTATCCGAATCTGGTGATGACCGAAGACTACAACGCGCCGGGATCGCCCTACTGGGCCGGTAAGGCGCTGCTGATCCTTGCCCTGCCTGCGGAAAGCGAGTTCTGGCAGTGCGAGGCGGCGGCGCTGCCTGCGCTGGAGACCGTCCATCCGGTCCCCGAAGCGGGGCAGATCATCGTTCACGCCGAGGAAAATCGCCACGTCTGGATGGTGATGTCCGGACAGTATGATCGGAATAACTTCGTCAATTTTGACGCCAAGTACTGCAAATTCGCCTACTCAAGCCATTTCGGCTTTACCGTCGAACGCGGTCTCTACGGCCTGAACCACGTCGCCTGCGATTCAACGCTGATGTTCAGCGAACAGGACGGCTACTGGCGCGGACGCCGCGACTGCGAGTCGGTGACGATGCACGGCAGCGCGATCCGCAGCGTCTGGCGTCCCTGGAAAGACGTTGTGGTCACCACGTGGCTGATTGCCCACGAGCAGGGCCACGTGCGTATTCACCGGGTTGAAACCCCGCGCCTGCTTGACTGTACAGAAGGAGGATTCGCCGTTAATCGCCACCATAGTCTGAGCGTACATCAGACGGCGCACGGCATTACGCTAAATACCACTTCCGGCAGCTGCCAGATAGCCGACCTGCTGGCCGACCGCCAGCCGCTCAGCGTCACGACGCCGCCGAACAGCAATATTTTGTATGCAGCACCGGGGGAGATCCCCTGTCTGAGCACCACGCTTCAACCGGGAACGCACTGGCTGGGCTGTTTGGTCCGCGCCGTGCTATCGCCTGCGTTGCCGCCTTCACCAGGGGTGTCATTCGATAGCGTAAACCAGGTGCTCACCCTTGATAAGAAAACCCTACAGATAAAATAAGTGACGCACCCGCGTGCGCGTGGAGATAACAATGATAAACCCCGTACAGTCGACCCGATCGGCCTACATTAAACTCAGCTTATTTGTTTTCCTCTTTACCTTTACCTGGGCCGCAAGCTTCGGTCTGTACGCTATCTGGCTTGGCGATAAGGCGGGCCTCAACGGCGTGGAGATCGGGACCGTCTTTGCCGTTAACGGCGTTTTCGCGGTGCTGATTAAGCCGGTCTACGGCTACATCATGGATAAAATAGGCATGAAGAAGCACCTGCTCTATTTTGTCTGCCTGGTCTCGGCCCTGATGGCGCCGTTCTATATCTGGGTCTATTTACCGCTGCTTGAGGCCCACTTCGTCACCGGGATGATCGTCGGCGCGCTGTTCTTCAGCCTCGGCTGGTATGCCGGCGTGGCGGCGGAAGAGTCCTATACCGATCGCTTCAGCCGCCTGTACGATATGGAGTTTGGCCGCATCCGCATGTGGGCGGCGCTGGGCTGGGCGACGGCCTCCTCGTTTTCCGGCTACCTCTACAACATCTCGCCGGAGATTAACTTCACCATCAGCTCCGTGGCCGCCCTGTGCATGTTCTGCGTGCTGCTGACCCTGAAGGTCGATCAGTTCGGTAAAGAGGAAAATAACGTCCTGTCGAAAGAGAAGATTGTTATCGGCGACGTGTTTGCCCTGTTCCGCAACCGCAAGTTCTGGACCTTTGCCCTCTACATCGCCGGCGTGGCGTGGATGATGTTTATCGCCGAGCAGCAGTTCTCCCGCTACTTCGTCACCTTCTTCAGCAGCAAAGAGGAGGGCAACGCCATGTTCGGCTACATGAGCACCGTGCAGTCCGCGACCGAGTTCTTCGGCATGATGCTGGTGCCCGCCGTCGTTAACCGCATCGGCGCCAAGCAGGGGATGATCCTCACCGGGCTGGTCATCAGCCTGCGGCTTATCGTCTCCGGCCTGACGACCGATCCGCTGATCATCTGCCTGGTCAAGCCGCTGTACGGCATTGAAATTGCCCTGATTCTGGTCTCGGTATTCAAGTACATCGCCGAGCACTTCGACAAGCGCGTTAACGCCACTATGTATCTGCTGGGCTACCAGGCGATGGTTTACGTGGGCTCCGTGGTGATTGCGCCGCCGGCGGGCTATGGCTACCAGACCATCGGCTTTGAGCACACCTATCTGATTATGGGCCTGATCGCGCTGTTATTTACCGGTATCTCGACGATGACCCTGTCGGCCTGTACCCAACACAGGCAGCCGCCGGTAGTGCCCCGCCGCGAGCAGAAAGCCGTTCACTAAAGCAAAGAAGTGAGAAACTGATGTCTGACACTATCCATAAAGAAGCCATTGTCCCGCAGCGTCTGGGCGCCGGGGAGCGCATCGCGATCACCCGCAAAATCCGCGACGCTATGCCGGTGATTCTGGCCGCGGTTGACCGCAACCGCGACTACTTCGGCCAGCGTTTCCCGGATGCCGCCTGCAGGGACGGTGTTTATCCGATTATCGACAATCAGGAGTGGACCACCAGCTTCTGGACCGGCCAGCTGTGGCTGGCCTGGGAGTGGAGCGGCCAGCCCGCCTACCGCGCGCTGGCGGAGGAGCACGTGCGATCGTTTGGCGTACGTATCGCCAGGCGCGACCATACCAACCATCACGATCTCGGCTTTCTCTACAGCCTCTCCTGCATCGCCGCCAACAAATTGACCGGCAGCCGCGAGGCGAAGTACATCGCCCTGCAGGCGGCAGAAGTGCTGATGGAGCGCTACCACGAGAAGTGCGGCATTATTCAGGCCTGGGGCGAGCTCAACAACCCCGAGCAGCAGGGGCGGATGATCATCGACTGCAATATGAATCTGCCGCTGCTCTACCAGGCGTCCTTAATGACCGGCGACGACCGCTACCGCCGCGCGGCCGAACAGCACATTGAGCAGGCCCGGCGCTATATCGTGCGCGAGGACGGTTCCACTTTCCATACTTACTATATGGACGTGCGCACCGGCGAGCCGCGCTTTGGCAACACCCACCAGGGGTTCTCCGACGACTCCTGCTGGTCGCGCGGCCAGGCGTGGGGCGTGTACGGTTTTCTGCTTAACTACCTCTACACCGGCGATGAAAAGCTGCTGGCGCTGAGCCAGACGCTGGCCAACTACTTTATCAACCGCCTGCCGGAAGATCTTATCTGCTACTGGGACCTGGCCCTGACCGATCCCCGCAGCGAGCGCGACAGCTCCGCCAGCGCCATTCTGGCCTGCGGCCTGCTGGAGCTGGTGCGCCAGCTGCCGGTCAGCAACCCGGATCGCGAAAGCTACGAAGCGGTGGCGCTGCGCACCCTTGAGAAGATGATTGACGACTATCTCAATAAGCAGCACCGGGCGGGCGAGGGACTTTTAAAGCATTCCGTGTACCACTTCAACGGGAACGTGGGCGTGAACGAGTGTTGTTCGTGGGGTGATTATTACCTTATGGAGGCCATAACCAGGGCGATGACATCCTGGAACAGCTATTGGTGATACGCGACAGGATGTTGCAGCGCCTGCATATGCCACCCCGGTTCTGCGAAACCGGGATTGATGCAGGCGTTTTTTTATTGTCTGAATCCGTTAATCGCGCCATTTGCCATCACAACACTTTCCTCCGGCGCCTCTATCGCCCGATAAATCGCCTCCCCAAGTTGCGCCATCACCGCCCGGTGCTTCTCGTCCGGCGGCAGGGCGCAGTTGATACGCAGGCAGTTGCGGTACTTGCCGGAGGCGGAGAACAGCGAGCCGGGGGCCACCTGAATTTTCAGGCGCCGCAGCTGGGTGGCGACGCAGACCATATCGACCTCTTCCGGCAGCTCGACCCACAGCATATAGCCGCCCTGCGGCCGGGTCAGGCAGATGCCGCAGGGGAAATACTGGCGGCACCAGCCGCTGTAGATCTCGATATTTGCCTGATAAATCTGGCGCATTTTACGCAGGTGGCGGTGATAGTGCCCTTCGCGCACGAAGGCCGCCACCGCCAGCTGGGTTGACGGCACGTTGGTGGCGCTGGCGGCATACTTCATGTGCAGCACCCGGTCGCGGTAGCGGCCCGGCACCACCCAGCCGACGCGCAGGCCCGGGGCCACGGTTTTGGTAAAGGAGCTGCACAGCAGCACCCGGCCGTCGATGTCCCAGGATTTGAGGGTGCGCGGGCGCGGATAGTCGTTGGCAAGCTCGCCGTAGATATCGTCTTCAAAAATGGCGATATCGTAGCGCTGGGCCAGCGACAGCACCTGGCGCTTGCGGGCGTCCGGCATTACAAAGCCGAGCGGATTGTTGCAGTTGGCGACGAGAATCACGCCTTTGATCGGCCACTGCTCGAGGGCCATCTCCAGCGCTTCGACGCTGATGCCGGTCTGCGGGTCGGTGGGGATCTCGATGGCCTTGATATCAAACCCGCGCAGCATCTGCATGGTGCCGTAGTAGCAGGGGGACTCAACCGCCACGATATCGCCCGGCTTGCAGACGGCCAGCAGGGCGATAGAGAGCGCCGCGTGGCAGCCGCTGGTCACGACGATATCGTCGGCGCCGGCGACCGTCCCGCCGTCGAGCATCAGGCGGGCTATCTGTTCGCGCAGCTCCCGGCGGCCGGGCAGCGAGTCGTAGCTGAAGATCTCGCCCGGATTGTGCTGGATAACCCGGCTCATCTCCCGCCACAGCGGCCGCAGCGTAGGCTGCTCAACGTCCGGCGAACCGCCGCCGAAGGCGGTGATGGTTTTATCGTGCCGGGCATCGAGCATGGTCAGCACCTGATCCCACTGGGTCACCTCGACGGGCCGCTGGGCCGGACGGGTCATCGCCGGCACCGGCGGCAGCGCCTGGCGCGGGGCGACGAAATAGCCCGAGCGCGGCTGCGGCACAATGAGCCGACGGCTCTCCAGCAGCCGGTAGGCCTGCTGGACGGTGCTGATGCTGACGCCGTGCTGCTGGCTCAGCGTCCGGACCGACGGCAGCTTCTCCTTCTCGCCGTACAGCCCCTGCTCAATGCGCGCGGCAAGCAGGTCTGCCAGATGCTGGTATCGGGTCATGCTGTATCCTCGCGTTTACCATACAGATGTGGGTGAGCAGTACAGATAGAGATCCGTAGCGCCGTTCAGCGCCAGTATTACCCGATCTGTATGTTAAAAAAAAGTATAATTTGAATCTGTATTGCAACCTCCTCTTGCGGCGATGATAGCCCCACAGACGCGATGAGGAGGTGCAGCATGGAGTACGACGTAAACCAGGCCAGACGGCCATTTATTTTCTATATTCTGCTGGGGCGCTGGCTGCGCCAGCAGTGGCGCATCTGGCACACCCGACGGGCGCTGAGACGCCTTAGCGATGAGCAGCTTAAAGACGTAGGTCTGCGCCGCGATGACGTGTGTTAACCCCGCCGCCCGGCTATTCTGCCGGGCAAATTTTATCCAATTCCTGCGTTGTTAAATATCGTTCCTTGATACTTATCACGATAACTATTAAGTTAATAACCGTGATAAACAAGGGCGCAACAATGACTGAAGATGAACTGTTTAACCGCCGCACGCTGGGGATGCGCATGGCGATGGTGGTGCGCCAGTGGCGGGCCATTATTGACGATGCCGTGACCGACACCGGCCTGACCCAGTCAAGCTGGACGGTGATGATGCAGCTCTCCCAGCTCGGGGATAACGTCTCGGTCAGCGAACTGGCGGAGGTGCAGGGCATTGAACTGCCGCCGCTGATGCGTACCCTTGCCCAGCTTGAAAAGCAGGGCTACCTGCTGCGTACGATATCGCCGTACGACAAGCGCTGCCGCCTGCTGCAGCTGACGCCGAAGGGGCGCGCGCTGCTGCAAACGCTAACCGAGGTTATCGAAGCGTGCCAGCAGCGGGTAACACAAAACATTCCCGCTGCGGATATGGACACCTTCAGCAATACGCTCAACCAGCTCGCCTGCAATATGCGCCACCTGCGCAAATAACGATAAAAGACAGTAAACATGATGACGCCTGAACAGAAGTTTGCCCGCTGGGTGCGGGTCAGTATTGCCATCTTCCTGCTGATGTTCGGCTGGTTTATCCTCGCCGACATCTGGATCCCGCTGACGCCGGACTCCACCGTCATGCGCGGGGTGACGCCGGTTTCCTCAAGGGTTTCCGGCTACGTCTCCCGCGTCTACGTGCACAACAACAGTGCGGTGAAGCAGGGCGATCTGCTCTACGAACTGGATCCGACGCCGTTTATCAATCGCGTCGAGGCGGCGACCATTGCCCTTGAGCAGGCCCGGCTCAGTAATCAGCAGCTGGATGCGCAGATAGCCGCCCAGCGGGCGAACCTGAAAACCGCCGAGCTGAACGCCCGCAACGATCGGGTCACCTTCGAGCGCTACCAGCGGCTCGGCAAGATGCAGAACGTGTCGCAGCAGGATCTCGACCGGGTGCGCACCACCTGGCAGAGCAGCGAGCAGGCGATAAGCCAGCTGCGGGCGACCATCCGCAATCTGCAGATCCAGCGCGGCGAGTCGGATGAGGATCGCAACGTGACCATCCAGAAGTACCGCAACGCGCTGGAGCAGGCGCAGCTCGATCTCGGCTGGGCGCAGGTGCGGGCGGAGACCGACGGCACCGTCAGCAACCTGCAGCTTAATCCTGGGGTGTATGCGTCGGCGGGCACTGCGGTGCTGGCGCTGGTCAGCGAACGTAACGACATCGTGGCCGACTTCCGTGAAAAGAGTCTGCGCCACACCCGGCCCGGCACCGACGCGGCGGTGGTGTTTGACGCCCTGCCGGGCAAGGTGTTCCGCGCCCACGTTTCCAGCCGCGATGCCGGGGTGCTGGCCGGACAGGAGGCGGTTAGCGGCCAGCTGTCGCAGCCGGAGACCTCCAACCGCTGGGTGCGCGACGCCCAGCGGATGCGCATTCACGTGGTGCTCGACGAGCCGCTGGATATTCAGCTGCCCACCGGCGCGCGGGCCACGGTACAGCTCTATAACCGCGAAGGTCCGCTGGCGAGCTTCTGCGCCGGGCTGCAGATCCGCCTGATCAGCATTCTCCACTATGTCTACTAATAAGATGGACTCGATCAATACTCTGGCACGGGTCTTCACGCCCCACGACAACGTGGTGTTCACCGCCAACGACTTTCGTCAGACCTTGCGCATTGCCTTTGCCGGGACCATCGCCCTGAGCATCTCTACATTTTATAACGTGCAGTTCGGCGTCTTCTATGTGGTTTATCCGGTGATGCTGCTGTCGCTGGTGCCGGTATTTAACGCCCACGTCGCCCGGCAGTTTATCGCCAGCGCGGCGGTGAACTGCGTCGAAATGGTGCTGATTGCCGGTTATCTTTCACGCTGGCCGGTTATCATGACGATGGTGGTTTTTGCCCTCTACACGATACGTTTTCGCTTTATGAGCAAGGGGCCGCTGTTCCTCTTCGGTTCGATGGGCGTGGTGTGTCAGAGCACGATACTCAACTTTATGAGCTATTCGACCAACAGCTGGCACACGCTGCTGTTTTCCAATATGGAGGCCTGCCTGCTGGCGGTGGCGCTCAGCGCGCTGATGAACTACCTCCTGCCGGACGTTGAGCCGCGCCAGCCGCCGCCGCGTATTGAGAAAGACGCCGCCCGTATCCGCCACGAATATCTGCTGGCCGGCACGGTGGCGACCATTAACTTCGTGGTATTTCAGGTGTGCGATCTCAGCGATTCGCTGTCGGCGCTGATGGCCAGCATTCTGGTGCTGTTTCCGATGACCTATCGCGGCGCGGTGCTCAGCTCCCTGTGGCGGGTGGTCGGCGTGGCGCTGTCGTGCCTCTATATCCTGCTGGTGCAGATCCTGCTCTACGATCACAGCAGCCACATGGTGCTGATGATGCCGCTGATCGGCCTCGGCCTTGCCTTCAGCGCCCGGCTGCACGTAATGGAGAAGGTCGGGGCCGGCGTGGGCTTTTCGAGCATCACCACCATCGGCATCATGTTCGGGCAGAATATGCATCCGGAGCAGGACCTGGTGTTCAGCGATCTCTATCGCGTCGCCTCGGTCACCGTTTCGCTGCTGGTCACTCTCACGGTGGTATTTCTGGTCCACCGGATCCTCAATCTCTTCGCGCCGACGCGGTTTATCGTCACCGACCCGGCGCAGGCGGCGAAGTAGCATTGGACAGCCACCTTTGTGGAACAGAGGATAAAGCCGCTGAAAAAGAGGGATGCGCTGGTGATGAATAACAACAGCGGGGGGGGGGCCGGAGAGCCGCTATTCATTCTAAGAGATACGGGCCTGAACGCCGGCGCGTTCAGGCCTGAGGGCATTATGCCGTTTCTGCGGCCAGCATGACCGGATGAAATTGCCGCCGGAAATAGATCAGGCCGTGCCCGTCGTCGCTGAGGATAATATTCTCGATCTCCACCAGATAGACCAGGTGCGTGCCGATAGTCTGCACCTGGCGGATTCTGCCCTCCAGGCTCGCCAGCGCGCCCTTCAGTACCGGCTGCTTCAGCGGGCCGCGCTGCCAGCAGGATTGACTGAAGCGCTCGGCCATCGCCATCCCGGTCATCCCGGCAAAGTGGCGCGCCATCAGCTCCTGCTCATGGTTGAGTACGTTTACGCACATCCTGCCGTTGCCCCGGAACACCGGGTTCATGGCGCTGCTGGCGTTAATGCACACTATCAGCGACGGCGGCGTATCGGTTACCGAGCAGACGGCGGTGGCGGTGATCCCGCACTGGCCCGCTTCCCCTTCGGTAGTGACAATATTGACCGCCGCCGACAGGCTGGCCATAGCCTCGCGAAAGCGCAGGCGCTGTTCATCCAGTTGCATAGCTTTCTCCCGCCGCTATTTCAGCAGCTTATCGAGCATGTTGATATCGGTATTGTTGTGCAGGTGCGGCACGGTCCAGCCGTGCTGGTCGTATTCCGCCAGGCAGCGGTCGACCATCGCCATCATTTTGTCCATGTTGCCGGAGGTCTGCGCCTGGCGCAGGCACTGCAGGCGCACTTCGTCCTGGCTGCCGGAGTAGTTGATCTCATACAGCTCGTGGCGGCCGCCGAACTCGCTGCCGATGGCGTCCCACATCAGCTTGAGGATCTTGATCCGCTCTACGTGATCCATGCCGTTCGACCCGCGCACGTACTTCGCCAGGTACTTATCGATCTGCGGGTTATGCAGATCCCGGGCGCTGGACGGCAGGTAGATAAGGCCGCTGGTGACGTTGCGCTCAATGATATTTTTGATTTTGGCGTAGGCCATCGGGGCCATCACGCGGTAGGTCTGCAGTGCGGCGTGGTCCGGCAGGTACGCGCCGTTAACCCACGGCGTCGCCTCCGAGCACATGGAATCACTCAGCGCCCAGAACATGTTGCGCCAGGCCACCACCTCGCCGAGATCCGCCTGCACGCCGCGAAACTCGGCGGTACCGGTGCACTCCAGCGACTTTTTCAGCAGGGCGGTAATAAAGTCCAGCTTGACGCCCAGGCGCACGCAGGCCTGCAGCGGGTACATGCGGGCGAAGCCGCCCTCCATGCTCCAGCGGCGGCAGCGGTCGAAATCGCGGTAGATCAGCACGTTTTCCCACGGGATCAGCACATTATCCATCACCAGGATCGCGTCGTTCTCGTCGAAGCGGCTGGAGAGCGGGTAGTCGTAAGGCGAACCGGTCGCACCGGCCACCATCTCGTAGGAGGCGCGGGAGATAAGCTTCACGCCGTCGGCATCCATCGGGGCGACGAACATCAGCGCGAAGTCGGGATTCTCGCCCATCACCTGGGCGGAGCCGAAGCCTATCATGTTGTAGTGGGTCAGGGCCGAGTTGGTGGCCACCACCTTCGCGCCGCTGACGATAATCCCGGCGTCGGTCTCTTTTTCTACCTTAATGAAAACGTCCTTCACCTCATCGGCGGGTTTGTGGCGGTCGATAGGCGGGTTCACGATGGCGTGGTTAAAGTAGAGCCCGCACTCCTGAATGCGGGTGTACCAGTTCCGGGCGTTCTGCTCGAACTGGCCGTAAAAGCCGGGATTTGCACCGAGCGCGCTGCCAAACGCCGCCTTGTAGTCCGGCGTGCGGCCCATCCAGCCGTAGCTCAGGCGCGACCATTCGGCGATGGCGTCGCGCTGCTGGCGCAGGTCGTCGGCACTTTTCGCCACCCGGAAAAACTTATGCGTATAGCCGCCGCTGCCGGTGTCGGTATTCCAGCACAGGCTGTCCTGCATCTCCGGCTTGTGCAGGGCGTCGTAGAGCTGGGCCACCGAGGCGGCGGCATTGCGGAACGCCGGATGGGTGGTGACGTCCTTCACGCGCTCGCCGTAAATATAGATCTCGCGGCCGTCCTGCAGGCTCTTCAGGTACTCTTCGCCGGTCAGCGGACGTCTGGCATCACTACGGTAATCTTCTGGTTTCATTGCAGGCCTCGGGTCATCGGATTTAATGTTAAATTTATGTTTTGTTTTTGTTGTCTAATTGAAGGCGCTAAGGCGCGCGCCGTGAAGAGACGTTTCGGGCGATAGCGGGTACTTTTCGCCAGCGGAGAGGGTCGGCGTGGGAAAGTGTGCGCGGGATCGGATAGGTGGGGGGAGCGAACCATTTTGCTTAGCGGTTTTGTGCGCACAAGGCGGCGATTTTCGGAGCGCCGGCGATTTTATTTTCACGTCACTTTATGCGATGCTCGGGCCCTGATTACGTAAAAGGACCTTGCATAATGCCTGATTACGCCCGCTGCGCCTTCAGTGAAGGCAGCGTCGCCCTGCCGGAAGGCTACCGCGACCGTACCGTTAACGTGCTGCTGGCCGGTGACGATTTATCACCTTCCGTCAACATTTCCCGCGATGTGCTGCATGCGGATGAGACGCTCGCCGACTACATTGACCGCCAGCTCGAATCTCTGTCGAAGGCGCTTAAGGGCTGGGTTCTGAAGGGGCGCGATCCTGCCGCCCTCGGCGGTAGCGTGCACCGCGGTGAGCGCGTCACCGCCAGCTACCTGCGCGACGGCAAGCGCATCTGGCAGCAGCAGGCGGTGTTTGCCCTGCCGGACGGACCGGTACTGGTCTTTACCCTGGCCCATACCCGCAAGCTGACCCCGGACGACGAAGCGCTGCTGGCGCAGGTGCTGGACAGCTGGCAGCCGCCGCAGGAGAACCTCGGTGGGTGAGGCGGCGCGCGTCGGCGATGCCATCGGCCACTCCCACGCCCTGGCGGGGATGATTGCCGGGACGATTGTCGGCGGGCTTATCGCCGCTGCCGGCGCCGTTGCCTCCGGCGTCCTGTTTGCGGCGGGACTGGCGTCATCCTGTTTCGGGATTGGCGTGCTGCTGGTGGGGGCCAGTATCGGCCTGGGTTATCTCACCGGAGAACTGGCGACCGCCGCGAGGGACGGCATCGCGGAGGCGGGCGCCGGCAGCCTGTCGCCCTCGGGTGTCATCCTGACCGGCTCCCCCAATGTTTTTATTAACGGTAAGCCCGCCGCTATCGCCACCGTCAGCCGGGTTGAGTGCGACCAGGACGGCCCGGCGATGCAGATGGCGCAGGGCTCTGACAGCGTCTTTATCAACGGCCAGCCCGCCTCCCGCATTGGCGATAAAACCAACTGCGACGCTCAGGTGATGGAGGGCTCTCCCAACGTCCGCATCGGCGGCGGCACCGCCACCACGCTGCCCATCAAGCCCGAAGTGCCGGACTGGCTGTATAAGGTTTCCGACCTGACGCTGCTGTTTGCCGGCCTGGTGGGGGGGCTTGGCGGGGCGGCGAGTAAAGTCGGTAAGCTTGGCAAACTGCTGAGTAAAATCCCCGGCATTAACAAAATAGGCCGCGTCGCCTGCCGCTTTGGCACCCTGATGACCGCCAGCGCCGCGGCGGGCATCATCGCCCGCCCGGTGGATATCACCAGCGGACAGAAGTTCCTCTCCGGCGAGGACGACCTGGACTTCACGCTCCCCTCGCGCCTGCCGGTCGAGTGGCAGCGCTACTGGCGCAGCGGTAACCCGGCGGAGAGCGTGCTGGGCCGCGGCTGGAGCCTGTTCTGGGAGAGCACCCTCGAACCGTATCAGGACGGCCTGGTGTGGCGCGCGCCCTCCGGGGACTACGTCTCCTTTCCCCGCGTACCGCGCGGGCACAAGACTTACTGCGAGGCGGAAAAGTGCTGGCTGATGCACAACCCGGACGGCAGCTGGCAGGTGTTCGACGTCAGCGAGGAGGCCTGGCACTACCCGCCGTTGCCCGATGGCGCCCCGGCCCGCCTGAGCATGATGACCGACGCCACCGGCAACGCCACCTCGCTGTTTTATAACGACGCGGGCCACCTCAGCGAGCTGGTGGACAGCGCCGGGCAGCGCCTCTTCTGCCGCTATCTCACTACTGCAAATGGCCACGTCCGCCTCGCCGCCGTCCTGCAGCATAGCCAGCAGGGGGAGCTGCTGCGGGTGCGCTACGACTATGACGACGAGGGCCAGCTGACGGCGGTCCTCAACGCCGCCGGCGAGGCGACCCGCCGCTTCGGCTGGCGGGACGGGCTGATGGTCAGTCATCAGGACCGCAACGGTCTGCTGAACGAGTACCGCTGGCAGGAGATTGACGGCCTGCCGCGCGTGGTGGCCTGGCGGCACAGCGCCGGAGAGTCGCTGACGCTGCACTACGACTTTGATGCGGGCGTGCGCCGGGCGGTGCGCGACGACGGCAGGCAGGCCGTCTGGCAGCTCGATGACGACGATAACGTGGCGCAGTTTACCGACTTCGACGGTCGAAAGACGGCCTTTATCTATGAGCGCGGCGAGCTGTGCGGCGTGGTGCTCCCCGGCGGCGGTCTGCGCCAGAGCGAGTGGGACAACTACGGCCGCCTGCTGAGCGAAACCGACCCGCTGGGCCGCACCACGACGTATCAGTATTCGCGCAACAGCGGCCGCCTGTTTTCGCTGACGCTCCCCGACGGCAGCCGGCAGTTCCAGCAGTGGGACACGCTGGGCCGGCTGACGCAGCAGACCGACGCCCAGGGCAACGTCACCCGCTACCGCTATCCCGACGACGAGGAGAGCCTGCCGTCGGCCATTACCGACGCGCTGGGCGGCGAGGTGCGGCTTGAGTGGAGCGCGCAGGGGCTGCTGACCCGCTACGTGGACTGCTCCGGCAGCGTAACGGCGTACGCGTACGATGCCCTCGGCCAGCTGACGCACCTCACCGACGCCGAGGGGCACCTCACCCGCTACCGCTGGAACAGCATCGGCGAGCTGCAGGCCATCCTGCACCCGGACGGCAGCGAGGAGCAGTTTGACTGGAACGCCTGCGGGCAGCTGGCGGCCCACCGCGACCCGCTCGGCAGCGAGACCCGCTGGCAGTACAACCTGCTGGGGCAGCCGGTGAGCATCACCGACCGCATCGGCCGCACCCGCCGCTATCACTACGGCCCGCGCGGCTGGCTCACCCGGCTGGAGAACGGCAACGGCGGCGACTATCAGTTCAGCCACGATGCCGTGGGGCGCCTCACCGGCGAGCGCCGCCCGGACCACAGCGACCATTTTTATCTCTACGGCGCTGACGGCCAGCTGACGGAGCACCGCGAGACCGGTCCGCACAACGCCTCCGCGCCGCCGGCCCACCGCCTGCACCGCTTCCGCTTCGACGCCGCGGGCCAGCTGGTCTGGCGCGGCAGTGACGATGCGGAATGGGAATATCGCTACGACCCGGCCGGGCGGATGACCGCCGCGACGCGCGCGCCCACCGCCGCCGGCGCGGCGCTGGGCATTGAGCCCGATACCGTAGAGCTGGCGTATGACAAGGCCGGCAGCCTGCTGTGCGAGCGGGGCGTTAACGGCGAGGTGGGCTACGCCTGGGACGCCTTGTCCAACCTGCAGAGTCTGACCCTGCCGCAGGGCGACCGGCTGGCGTGGCTGTACTACGGTTCCGGCCACGCCAGCGCGATGAAGTTCAACGACCAGCTGATAAGCGAATTCACCCGCGACCGTCTGCACCGGGAGACCGGCCGCAGCCAGGGTGCGCTGTACCAGCGGCGCGGCTACGACGCGCTGGGCCGCCGCAGCTGGCAGAGCAGCGGCTTTGCGCAGGGGATCGTTACCCGCCCGGAAGAGGGCGTGCTGTGGCGCACCTTCCGCTACACCGGCCGGGGCGAGCTGGAATCGGTACATGATGCGCTACGCGGCGACGTCCACTACGGCTACGACCCGGAGGGGCGCCTGCTGCAGCACCTTGAGCCGCGGCAGAATCCGCTGGCCCGCCGCCTGCAGTACGACCTGGCGGACAACCTGATCGATGCGCCTCCCGTTCCGGTGGTCAGCAACCGGCTGGCGCACTGGCAGCGGCTGTTTTACCGCTACGACGCCTGGGGCAACCTTGTCAGCCGCCGCAGCGGCCTGAGCGAGCAGCACTACGTCTACGACGCGGACAACCGGCTGCTGCAGGCCAGCGGCCACGGCCCGCAGGGTGGCTTCAGCGCACAGTACCACTACGACGCGCTGGGCCGGCGCACCCGCAAGACGGTCGCTTATAAGGGTAAGCGCCCGCAGACCACCCGCTTCCTGTGGCAGGGCTATCGGCTGCTGCAGGAGCAGCGGGACAACGGCACGCGGCGCAGCTGGAGCTACGACCCGGCCAGCCCGTGGACGCCGCTGGCGGCCATCGAGCAGGCGGACGGCGGCCCGCAGGCGGATATCTACTGGCTGCACGCTGACCTGAACAGCGCCCCGCTGGAGGTCACCGACGCCGACGGTCATCTGCGCTGGTCCGGGCAGTACGACACCTTCGGCAGGCTGAAGGGGCAGACCATAGCCGGCGCCGCGCTGCGCGAGGGCGCCACGTATGACCAGCCGCTGCGCTACGCCGGGCAGTACGAGGACGCCGAGAGCGGGCTGCACTATAATCTGTTCCGGTACTACGATCCGGAGGTGGGGCGGTTTACGGTGCAGGATCCGATAGGACTGAATGGTGGACTGAACCTGTATGCGTATGCGCCGAATCCGCTGGGGTGGGTTGACCCGTTAGGGCTGTATCGTGGTGAAGGTGAGCGTAGTTTAGGTAAATACCATGTGTTCCATGAACATACTCTGGACTCTTCAGAGTATACAATGACGGATAAAGAGCACTTCAGCCGTGCAAACGAATCGGTTTATCGTCGATTGCAAATGGATCCTGAGTTTAAGAGAACGATGCAAACCAAGTATCCCGGTGTAGTGAAGCACGTACAGCCAAGTAGCAAAGGGGCCTTCCGGGGATCATCACCTCCGGAAATGACCTGGCATCATGGTGATGCCCCAGGGTCTTTACAACTGGTTGATCGCCCTGACCATCGGGATTATCACAAAATTTATCATCCAGATGGTTTAGGTGGACGTAATAAATGGGGTGGCGGCACAAGCTGCAGACGATGAGGAGAATAATATGAAGATTATTAAAGGTTTTTCTGAGCTTTTAAAAAAATATGATGCTTTACCGGTGACAGGATGGATTTTTATTGATGAGGATGTTGATATAAGCTCAAAGGAAGATTTAAAAAAACATAATTATTATCTCCCTGAAAATGATGACGAAGAATTTGAGATGGAGGATGAAAGATCTACATTCATTGAAGCCCCTACTTTTAAAGATATTGTAATCAATAAAAGAACCCACAATCAGAAAGCGACAGGGGATGAGATCCTTGATGCAGTCATCTATTATCTCGAAAATGATGATTTTCAGGACTGAAAAATATAAAAATTTTTGTAATTGAATAAAGACTTTTTTTGCCTTTTTGGAACATGTCGTAGCACTCGGTGTTGGCTCTAACTACGCAGGAGTGCACATCATGAAAATCATTAGCATTGCTGACGTTAGCTCCCTCCATATAACTACTTCTAAATAGAGGATATTGTGGCAAACGTTCCGCTACACCGGCCGGGGCGAGCTGGAGTCGGTACATGATGCGCTGCGCGGTGACATTCACTACGGCTACGACCCCGAGGGGCGCCTGCTGCAGCATCTGGAGCCGCAGCAGAACCCGCTGGCTAACCGCCTGCAGTACGACATGGCGGACAACCTGCTCGACGAGCCTCCCGTCCCGGTGGTCAGTAACCGCCTGCCGCACTGGCAGCGGTTGTTCTTCCACTACGACGCCTGGGGCAACCTGGTCAGCCGCCGCAGCGCCCTGAATGAGCAGCAATACGTCTACGACGCGAACAACCGGCTGCTGCGGGCCAGCGGCCACGGCCCGCAGGGTGGCTTCAGCGCACAGTACCACTACGACGCGCTGGGCCGGCGCACCCGCAAGACGGTCGCTTATAAGGGTAAGCGCCCGCAGACCACCCGCTTCCTGTGGCAGGGCTATCGGCTGCTGCAGGAGCAGCGGGACAACGGCACGCGGCGCAGCTGGAGCTACGACCCGGCCAGCCCGTGGACGCCGCTGGCGGCCATCGAGCAGGCGGACGGCGGCCCGCAGGCGGATATCTACTGGCTGCACGCTGACCTGAACAGCGCCCCGCTGGAGGTCACCGACGCCGACGGTCATCTGCGCTGGTCCGGGCAGTACGACACCTTCGGCAGGCTGAAGGGGCAGACCATAGCCGGCGCCGCGCTGCGCGAGGGCGCCACGTATGACCAGCCGCTGCGCTACGCCGGGCAGTACGAGGACGCCGAGAGCGGGCTGCACTATAATCTGTTCCGGTACTACGATCCGGAGGTGGGGCGGTTTACGGTGCAGGATCCGGTGGGGTTGGAAGGCGGACTGAATGTGTATCAGTATGCACCTAACCCGGCAGGATGGATCGATCCCTGGGGCCTGGCGGGCAGTCCGCTGACGGCGACACACATCACCTATCAGGGCGTAGATGCAGCGACAGGTAAACCTTACGTTGGTTACGCCAGTATGCAGGGGCATCAGGTAGCTCAGGATGTGCTTAATTACCGATATGGTGGTAACTTTGATCGCTTTGGCGGACAGGCCCCTCAGATCATTTATGAAGGTTACGGTCAGTCAGGTAAAGATCTGGCCAGAGGGCTGGAGCAAAGGCGATTCGAGCAGCTTGGTGGACTTGAGGGTACGGCAAACAGACAAAATCCTGTAGGTCAGGGCAATGCAAGAAGAACAGAATATCTGAATGCGGCAGACGAACATCTTAATGGAAAGAAAGCAGGCGTTAAAAAAGGGGGGCGCTGTTAACTATGGCTAAACGCATTGTCTGGAAGGTTGGTGATTTAGTAAACATAAAGCTGCGGGAAGATTTATATACCATTGGTCAGATGCTGACGAGTCCTGCCATGCGTTTTTATGATATTTCCAACAGTGATGGTGAATGGAGAGACATCAATCTTAATGATATAAGTCCTCTGTTCAGAGTTTTTGTTGGGAGAGTAATAAATAACGAGCTCATTCATAATAAAATAAAATCACCAACCGTATTAGCCAGCTCTGCTCCCTATGAGCCATACTGGATACACGCTTATAGCTCTATGGATGGTGACCATTATACTGGACGAGCGAATGATTTTTTATTCATGGGCGGAAAAATTGTAGATCTTGGACCCGACGGCAGGATTGGCGTAACTCTTGCTCCTGTTGTAAAAGAAGACTTGCGCCTTCCGGAAGACCGAGAGCTTATAGAAAAATATGAGCTTGATAACATGTGGGGCCACGATGATCTGTGTGACCGCCTCTGTCGATATTTCGATACGGGTATTAACCGCGATGATTTGAAATTTGAGGTTTTTCCGGGGTTGTGGGATGACCGGGAACAACTCCGTCCATTAACGCGGCGCCTTCCTGTGCCGCTGAGATAAGATTTTTCTGGCCGAGGCGTAAGTTGGCCACTTGTAAATTACAAAGGTAAACGGCCACAGACCACCAACTTTATATCGCAGAACTACCGGCTGCTCCAAGAAGCTACGACCCGGCCAGCCGTGGACGCCGCTGGCGGCCATTGAGCAGGCGGACGGCGGCCCGCAGGCGGATTCTACTGGCTACACGCCGACTTGAACAGCGCCCCGCTGGAGGTCACCGACGCCGACGGCCATCTTCGCTGGTCGGGGCGGTACGACACTTTCGGCAGGCTCAAGGGGCAGACGATAGCCGGCGCCGCGCTGCGCGAGGGCGCAATGTATGACCAGCCGCTGCGGTACGCAGGCCAGTACGAGGATGGTGAAAGCGGGGGTGATGCCTCTAATTAGTTGAATTTGATGTATAATATGGGTTTTTGAGGTTATCTAATGGCCAGCGTTAACGTTCATTGTCCCCGTTGTCAGTCTGCTCAGGTTTACCGCCATGGTCAGAATCCTAAAGGTCATGACAGATTTCGCTGCCGTGACTGCCACCGTGTGTTTCAGCTCACTTATGCTTATGAAGCACGTAAGCCGAGTATTAAAGAGCAGATCACTGAAATGGTCTTCAATGGCACCGGGGTTCGCGATACCGCCAGGACACTGAAAATTGGCATTAACACTGTCATCCGGACTTTAAAAAACTCGCGCCAATGCGAATAACGTCTTCGCCTGTTGCCCATGCTGATGTGGCGCTTATTTGCGAACTCGATGAGCAATGGAGCTTCGTTTGCAGTAAAGGCCGGCAGCACTGGCTCTGGTATGCGTACAACACCAAAACAGGCGGTGTACTGGCCTACACTTTTGGTCCCCGAACCGTTGAAACCTGCCGAGAGCTACTGGCACTGCTTACACCATTCAACATCGGCATGATCACCAGCGACGACTGGGGCAGCTATGGCCGGGAGGTGCCAAAGGATAAACATCTGACCGGCAAAATATTCACCCAACGCATTGAGCGTAATAACCTGACGCTCCGCACCCGCATTAAGCGACTGGTTCGTAAAGCAATCTGCTTCTCACGCTCAGTTGAGATCCACGAAAAAGTGATCGGCGCGTTTATCGAAAAACACATGTTCTAATAATTGAATGCACTACCCCGATTTCACCAGTCGGGCTTTTTGCGCCACTCATCATTTAAGCATTGTTTTCAAAGAAATAAATTCCTGTTTTAATGTTTTAATGTTATCCTCATTAATACCAAATGCGTAACTATTATTGTTTGCAATAATAAATTGCTTTTTCCCTCCAACAACACGGTATTCAACAGGATAAGCCCCCTTCGGAATAAAAGAAAACCCCATATTGTGAGTTTGCTTTTTACTCGATTCTACTATAATAAAATCACTGCTCTCCTTAGGTTGCCAAGCTATAAAATCATCCATATATTTTATCCATCCATCAATTTCTGATTTACTGACGTCAGCAAAATAGATCACTCCTTCATAAAGATCAATCGTCAAAGATGCAAAAGATTCATCATCCTGAATCCTCAAAAGAATATTTCCGCAACTATTTATTTTATTGTCTTTAATATCTAGGTCACAATAGTAAGCTCCTGTTCTGTAAACTTCAAAATCCTTGAAGGTAAGCGTTTTATTTATTTTATGTGAAACATCGAGCGCGGCCTGACAGCCTGAAAGGGTTAATAGAGCTGTCAGAAATAAAATATTTCTCTTTATCATCATTGTTCTTTTATACCTGTTATCTGTACATCTTCCATTTTTAAATTTGACTATACCGCCAGCATTCCCATTTTTTTCAGCAGACTAGACCTTAATTCGCCCCGCCCATCGATCATAACGGTTTTGCGTGGATATAACCATCCAGAACAGCCTTACTTTGTTCACCTTTTTCTTTGCATAAAAGTTAATATCATTGCTCTTGTCCGGGCGCTGTCGGGGGGCCTTTCACGAGTGATGGTTTGTTTATCCCGGCATTGTCCGGCGCTCTCTCGTAAATTCTCGCGCCCAATCCCTCCCACAAAATCTCAGAATTTACGTAGCGCACCCTATTTTCACATGCTTCAGACGTATAAAAGCCCGACTGGTGAGATCGGGCTTTTATACGGTTCCGGCTCTGAGTTGGTGACTCTGACCGGGGGAAGTCTCTCTACACCTAACGCTTACATTTTAAGCACTCAAGAGCAATATTGCAATTAACTGTTGTTAAGGCACCACACGTAGTTGTAGTGGATCAAAAAATCAACACATCTGCATAGCCTCTTTCCATTGATTTTCATATTCACAGGGTGATAACCCGCCATTAAATGTGTGGGGGCGATACTGGTTGTAGTAGTGTATCCAGACGGTGATATCCTGCATTATCTGTCGGATATCACTGTAGCCACCCACCGGTATCCATTCACTCTTCAGGCTCCTGAACACCCTTTCCATCGGTGAGTTATCCAGGCAGTTTCCTTTCCGGCTCATGCTCTGCATTACCCCATGGCGCCACAGTAACTGCCGGTATTTTTTACTTCTGTACTGGCTACCCTGGTCTGAATGGCACAGCAGCCGCCCTGTCCGGCAAGACCGGCTCTCCAGGGCCCTGCGCATTGCCCGACATACCCGCTCCGCATCCGGCGAAGACGACACCGCACTGCCCACGATCCGCCGTGAGTACAGGTCGATGACCAGCGCCAGATAACACCAGCCGCTTTTTACCCGCACGTAGCTGATGTCTCCACTCCAGGCCTTATCTGGTGTTTCCGGTGTGAAGCGCCGTCTCAGCAGGTCCGGCGAGGCCATTGCTTCCTCCTTCACGCCACGGTAGCGGTGCCGCCCCGGCTGGCGGCTCTCCAGTCCGCATTCCTGCATCAGTCTGCGGGCGAGCCAGCGACCCACCTTATACCCTCCTTCCAGGCACATCAGCTGACTCAGCATCCGGCTTCCTGCCGCCCCACGACTCTGTTGATGCAACTCCCGTATCCGGGTGCGCAGCTGCATCCGTCTGA